>Ga0065711_1002071_pt1 | contig 36763 bp, 22 predicted proteins | sample Hoacrofraction12_FD_59098 | JGI IMG/M metagenome (GOLD analysis project Ga0065711, IMG submission 59098) | Hoatzin crop microbial communities from Cojedes, Venezuela - Epithelial fraction 12 v2 (version 2) | ecosystem: Host-associated > Birds > Digestive system > Esophagus > Crop | place... | reverse complement strand
AGGACAAGGGGGAATGGCTGTAAACTAAAAGAGGGCAGATTTAGATTAGATATTAGGAAGAAATTCTTCACCATGAGGGTGGTGAAACACTGGCCCAGGTTGCTCAGAGAAGCTGTGGATGACCCTTCCCTGGCAGTGTTCAAGGCCAGGTTGGATGGAGCTCTGAGCAACCTGGTCTGGTGGAAGATGTCCCTTATCATGGCAGGGAGTTGGAACCAGATGATCTTTAAGGTCCCTTCCAACCCAAACCATTCTATGATTCTAAACCATGTACCTCTTCCTTCAGTTCTCCGTTACTTTGGGGGAATGTTTTTTATGAAGCAGGAAGCACCAGATATGCTTTGTCCTCCCTTTTCTGGTCGCCCTGAGAGTACATCCCTCTCACCCTCATGAGTTCAGACTAACTTTGTTATCCAGACTTTTGAAACTTCTTGACTGCAGCATTGCTTCTTTACTGGTGCTTGAATTTTGGTAGCAACTGTTGATTTATTTTCTTTGACATACGTTTCACTGGTGGCTAGTTTCCTTTTATTATCACGTTTTCATTTGCCCTGTAGTCTTTGAGCTGCTCATATTGCTGAGATTCTTCTTCTCTTCTGTTTTTCCCATCCTTTTACACACAAACATTTGATTCTCATAGTCCCTTATGCTTGTCATTTGTCTTCCTGGCTTGAAATCCAGGTACTGGCTAGTTTTTTGGATGTATTATAGCTGCAACCCCCCACCTGCCTTTTAAGCTGTAAGCATGACTAAGCACAACAAGACAGTATTTATTTTCCTTGTTCCTTCCATTGTGTTTATATTCATTTATTATCCTTCCTTTTAAATGAAAGGTGTTCTGTGCAGCTGCTGTCTCTTTCCTCTGTCTCATAAAACTTCTCCGGTACTTGGGGCTATACAAAACTGGTTGTAATTTGATTTGGGATTTCCTTTAGGGATTTGTTATCTGTGTGCTACCAGTAAAAAATGTGTTGAAACTATTTAATTTGTAGGGAATTTTTGTTCATTTCTATGCAGTAGCTGCTGCAGCTAGGTAAAGTATCTGCTTAGTGAAGAATTGTCTGTCTCTGCACAGTTTACTCTAATGCTGAGTGTCTGTCTGCTCTACAGGAACTAGGGACCAGCATTAAAACTTGTTGGCTTAAACCAGCACAATCACAATGAGTAGTGGACCTTTGGGATATCATCCTGTAGGATGCTGTTCAAACAGGGAGTAAAATGTTGAAGGAAGAAAAAGATAATTGGGTCCATAATTACAAAGGTACCACAATTGATTCAGAAACTGTCTGAAGAAGTTGCCAGAGATGTGGAGAATATTCAGCAAAAGTTTTGCTATGCCTTTGTCCCGCTCTTGTATTTTGCCAACGGCATCTGCCTTGGCTGCCACTGAAGACAGTGTGCTGGGCTAGATTAAATTTGGTCTGACCCGGTGTGACTGCTGTGAGTAGTGTTTCTGGGGGAACAGCAACAGTCTTTAAAAATGGAATAAGCATGCATTCAGTGCAAAGTGTGGTGGTATATAAATGTTAATAATAATGTAAGCGGGTGTTCAGGAAATCCATCTTCTGCGTGACAAGACAGTTAAACAAGTGTCTGTACACCAGGAATATTCAAATAAATTGCAAATTATTGATGGAGCAAATCCACTGTACTTCAGAACCTGCTGGGTTTAAATCTCTTAAGTCACCTTTACCATTGACAACATGAATGTGAGTTTAATTCACTAACTGTTCAAATATGTCATTCTTTACGAAGAAACCTTAGTACTCAAAGCCTTTGTGCATGTTAAATTTTCATGGAACATCTTCGATTAAAATGAAGCTTTTGGAGCTCACACTGTTTGTATGCAAAAAATGGTTATCGTATTAAGATTCCCAGGAGGGGAGCAGAAAAATGCAATAAAATTTCATACTGTTTAATGTTCATCACCCTCGGGTATCTGGTAGATTTCCACTAACTAAATCCGAATGTGAATTCCATTTGCCTTAGTAGCTGAATCTGCTTTATCAGCCAACTTACTTGTGCTACTGCCCATGGAGAGTCTGTTATGAGTATCTTTTGAAATGCATTTGTATTTGTTCAGATTTCTCTCTTTACTTAACTGAGCTGCATTTCTTTAAAGTGGTTTATTTCCAGTGGCATGCCTGAACGTCTTCTGTTGGTTCATTTGATCAGTTCTTAACTGCCTTTCCTCCTTATCTCTGGACAGAAGTTGCTTTGTGGAAGGTCTATAAGGAAGCAAAAGTGCTGTTCTTTGCTTTGCATTCCCTCCTCATCCCTACTAGATTACTAAATCACAGCCATATACTGGGAAATCTAATATATGACTCAGCCCCATGAGGTCAATCTGTTTTATCTGATAAAATATGCTAAATGCCACTACCTGCCATCCTTGACCACAGGTTACCGAACGTGCTAAGGTTATCAGAAAGCTGATGATTTTTATTTTTGACTTTGTCATCATCTTTGAAAATCCGCAGCCTTTTCTGTGTCCTGGACTCCTCTGCCAGGACCGTGTCCAGATTTCCCTTTGCAAAGAAGTCCAGGACAGGTAGAAAATAAAAATGTTTATCCTGAAGATACCACTGTGCTGTCCACCAGCTGGCACCACCTGCTTGCCAGCTCAGTTTCCCCTTTGGAAACCACAGGCACTGTGTGTTGCCTCTCACATGGCTCCTTCTGTAACGGCAGGGAATAGCCGATTTCCCATCCGTGACGCTGGAGCAGAACTAACTGGTTTTGTCTCCTCTCGTTTCTCTTGTTATCTGAAATTAAGGTGACTTTTCCCTCTGAGCTGGCTGTCCGCATCTCAGACCTGTATCTCTGTTTATTGTACTCATACATTGAGGCTACTGATACTGAGACAAAACTTTGCTCTGTCTTCTTTCAGACTTTAATGACGATTTCTGGGCTTTTGGGTGATGTGGGGTTTTTCACCCTCTTTTGCAGAGGAAGTAGGATTTGTGCCCTGAAGGTTCTGTTGAGAAATGTCTGTGTTTTGAGTCTTCTGCCTGTCTATAGATACTGACATAGATCCCAGTGCCAGAATTTATTGCATGTTTATCACAGAAGCACTGTAGATAAGAAGCATTGTGACATTCTTATTAAATACAGTGTTGTACAGATGAGTAACAGAGGTAGAGGAAAGGTTAAATGAATTGCCCAAGGTTAAGTTGAAAGCCGAAGGCTCGATGAGGCTTTGAACTTAGATCTGCTGAATCCCAGATAAGAGCCCTAACCTGTTAATTTTCCTTCTTACATGTGTTGCTGCTGCCATTAATTTGTAGCTGTATCATCAAATGTCAAATTTTTCAGTGACTAAAAACAAAAGAGTTGTTTTATCAATTGTAGATGGAATTTACTTTTAGAACTGGACAACCGCTAATAAATATTTTCAAAGCATTATGGAAAGTGTAAAATAAATTACTTTTATGTCTTAAGTCTGTCTTCAGGCTAAAGATATTCCTGTTTGCAACTGTATGCATGCAGTTACCTGGGAGATTTTATATACTGTTTTGATTTCTTGAGACTGAAGGTGACCATTTTGCAGAGACCTCTCTCCGATGGGGACTGTTGTGAAAGCCTATTACATCCACTGGGTCGGTCTTTGGTCAAAATATCTGACAAGTTTTTCTAAGGTGGGCTAAACTGCTAACACAGTTGTTTAGCACTTGAGTTTTCTAAGGTGATTTTCTCCTTAAAGTGAGGGTGTTGGGTTTTTTTTAATTTTTCAAAGAATCATTTGCTTTGCTTCCAGTCTGTAACTTTGGTGTTAATTGCTTGTCTCCTGAAGCCTAGTGCAACACGTAGTTGGCTAAGACTTGACTCTAGAAGCCTATAGCTCATTGCATAAGTGTCTCGGAAGAAGCCATGGGGAATATGCATATAAATGTGCTGTTCAATAACTTTTTTAATTCTTTGTCACAGTGTTTTCAAAGATACGAAGTTCTCACTAGTCATGTGAAAACTAGCATCTGAATAGAGGAGAGAGGACTTGGGAATTTTTTATAGGAGGGGAAGAAGTACAGTGAGAGTGCAAACCTTGTAAAACTCCTGTGTATGTACAATAGGAGCCTTTATAATGTGGAAATGCCCCAGTCATTAATAGAGTTTCTATTAGAGCTCACATCGTCTTCAAAGGTGATCAAATTTCAAACACAAATTTGTGGAGAGTCACGTGTTCGTAGCTCTGGTGCTCACAGAGGTGTTCCCATGCTGGTCTCCACTGCGTGCCTCGCTGCAAGCTCCTGGACTTTCAGCCTCATGGAGGAGGAAGGGCAGCAACGGCTCCGAGACCTGCTTGCACTCCATTCAGTGCCTGAGAAGCTTTTCTAGACTAGAGTGCCAAACTGGGAAAAGCATCAAGGAAGATAACAACCCTTTGCTCTTACGAGAGTGAAATTATTGTGATGTTCTTGGTCTGAGTATGTAGAAGAGGTTTGTATGCCGTGTCAGTGTCTCTCATTAGAGCATTTAATAATCTTGGTAAAGCCAGACAAGCTTTCAGACGTTGTGAAAAGGCTGAGAGGCCTGAAAACTTGTTCCCTTCCCAGACCTGTGTCAAAGACGTAACAAGTTTTACTTTGTCTTCTGGGGAGAGTTTCCTCTATGGAAATGAAATTGCTATGCAAGCATATTTAATAGTGTTATCCCATTACACAGAGAAGAACTCCGAAGGGAAAGCTCGGGATCATGAAAGAGGATATCTAGGACTGCATTTTGAGAATGGTGTTTCTTAAAACAAGTCATCTGTGCTGGTGTATGGAATTTGGGACATTTGGGTAAGAAACGGTGGTTACATTTGTGGTCTTTTTCAGGCAGACGTGCACAAGCTTTTGCCTGTGCTTCCAGATGACCAGAACCGATCTTAGTACTGCAGGGAGATTCCTGAACATACCTTGCTTCTCAGCAGGGCAAGGTCTCCCAGATTTAGTCTGGTAACAGCCACTGTGTGACTCTTTAGTTAATTCAGAGTACAGGTGAAATGCCCGTTTGTCTTCAAAATACTGTAGAAGTATTCACCATATTTGGTAACATTGGGAGTTTTGGTGCTAAGATTTCAATGTTCAGAATGAAATTATGCAGTAGGGTGATGCTGGAGGTTTAAATGTCTTAATGTTAATATACATCAACCTCTTTTTATAAATACTTCCCGTGTGTCAAATATATATCGCTAGAAATATAGTTTCAAAGGTCCTTTTCCCATTTCAATGAGTGTTACTAGCAGCTGTCATATATAGTATAAAAACTATAGAGGTAATTCAGCTTGGTCCAGCATTTCTGTTCTCCCTATATCAGCAGTCTGCCAGTTCCTTCCCATTTAAGGAAATGACAGTGGGGTTATGTACCTTATTACTTATGTCTGGGTAGAGGAGAAAATTCTTCCGTATTTGTTCCATCTGGGGAGCTGCAGAGGTGTTGTGGTCTGGAGTAAGAGATTTGCAGCTGAGTTTTGTTAGAAATGACTGCTCGCTCTGGTCGGTCATTATAATCACTCTGGATTTTAATGCCCTTGCACCTTAGCGTTCTGCTTGGAAATAATGTGCTGCTTCAGAAAGATGAAAGAGGAGGAAAATGGTTTTGTAATGTTTCTGCAAGAAGAGGTTCTTCTTGAAAAATGAGATGAGGAATTTGTGACTATGAAGAGCTTTTAGTATTTCAGCATAGAATGGCTTTTTGTCTCATTTTAGTGGCGCTGCCTTGCCTGCTGTCTTTGACCATGAGAAATGTTAAAGGGGAATTCTTGCATCTGTGTATTGTAAAGTTTCATTTCAAACCTGGATCTGTGTTCATTTGGAAAGCGTGTATATTGTTTTTTAAAGTGCTAAGTATTGGTTTTGGTCTGTTTCTCACAGATTGAATATGGCATGACAGGGACTTAAGAAAAGTTTGGAGGCTTTTTACCTTCGGTTCCAATCTCTTCAGAATTTTTCATGTATGGAGAAAACAATTCAAGAAAAGAAGTTAAGGGAAAAAGGAGCAAAATATACCAAGCTTGAAGAGTATTGCCAAGAAAGAATTAGGACAGAACTAATCGGGGGTCGTGGATCTTGGTCTTACTGTCCTGGTGCTTGCGCACTGCAACAGCAGTATTTACCCTGCAGACTGTGTGGTGACTGCCTTGGCTGCCCCACAGCCGGTGGCAGGTTGCTCAGGGGCGAGCAGCACTTTATGCAGCTCCTTTTGGCCCCTAGAAACTCTCTCTTCAGTTTCCTGGACTGGTACAGAAATATGGGGGATTAGCACTGTTCTTGCCAGATCTGGTAAAGCCCTTAGTCATGAGCTGCAGAGCCGGGAAATGAATGGCTAAGAAATGCACCTCAGGTCGCCTGGTCCGAAGTCTGCTGGTTTGTCTGGTCGGGAAAGGCGTTGGTCGTTTGCAGGGGGAAACTACCGTGCACAGAGGGCGAAACACAGCCGGCGGTACTGGGAATGTGGTGGAGAGAGTCTAACCGCCAGCCAGACCAGAAAAAGTATGGTGGACTGTAGATGCAAGACAAAGTACATTATCCCCTTTCATACTAATTTTTTTCCGTATCGAAACAATTTCATGCTGATTGGACTCAAAGGGTCACTGTCTAATTCTTTTAATGGCTGTGATTCGGGGGCGGTTTTGAAAGTGTCTTCTGTGCTTAGCATACTGTGATGCCGTTTGTTGCTTTTCAGGCTTAATGTATTTTGAATGGGAGCAGTGCAAAAATGTTTATATTATTTTCTTTGATGTTTGCACACAAATGTCCGTGGATGAATGCTATCGGTGGGGCTGTGTGTGGAGCAGTGATGTTTAACTAAGTGCTGTTGGAGGCTTATGGATGATTTAAAACTTAAATTTTCTCTTTCCTAAGTTGTGCTGCTATCCATTAATGTCATACTTCATGACTTTATGTACATATATGTGCATACACACACACACTTCAGATTAGAGAATAAAATGCGTAACTGCTGGTAAGTTAACAGTAAATGCTTAAGCCCCTGGGTCAGCCAGCAACCCTCCAGTTATGGATGTGCTTCCTCGTTGGGCAGGTCAGCTGCCACCATTTTTGTAATAGTTTTTCTCAAGCGGTCAGGGGTTAGGGAATGAATATGTTTGGGGAATATTCAGAATAGAGGGTGGGAAATGCCTGGTTCTAGTCTCAATTCCAGGTGCAAACCGGTTTCGGGACAGCTGGGTGTTTCCACTGAAATTATCCATTATGAAATTAATTTACATCTCTCTGGTTAATTATCACTACTATCCACAGCAAACACATGAAATGAATAGGAAATTTCACTCTTGTTTTTGAACTGTATCTGCAGACTGCGTAAAACAGCGCAGATCACGTGTTTGCCAGGGGACCCTCCCAAGCGTATGAGCTCTGAATTTACTGGATTTGAAGTGCATGAAGAAGAGACGTGGCTGGATGGGAAATGTCAGGGTCTCTGGCATACGAGTTTGGGCTGAAACTTCGTCTGAATTGTTGAAAAGCAACCCACCCCAGCACGTCTCCTGTATACAACACAAAAAGAGTGGAAAAAGCGTACTTGAGATATGACCTTTGCTTGAAGGTTAGAATAAAAACTAAGCTGCTCAGCTGTTCCTTAAGAGCAGACTAAGCTGTATATTAACACAGTCACAGTTTATGGGACCCAGAGAAGAGCAAACAGGAGACTTAGAACCTACCTCTAAAATAAATTAGATGTTCCTAAAGGCAAGGCATTTACAGCTATTACAATTTCATATTTGTTTGTAGTCTGTTTTCACTTGCATTTACATTTAGATCAACTACTATGCTATTAAATGTAATCACTAGGTGTTTTTACCTTCTTTTTTGGAGACAATGGATTTTCAGATTGATTTTTTTTTTTTTTTTTTAAAGTGCAGAGCTACCAGCAGAGCCTTGTGGTTGATTATGCTCAATATTTCAGATTTTTTTTTTTAAATCAATGTACACTGTATCTTCTGCAAAATCACACTAATTTCTTCTAATGAAACTCTAAGTCTGGCACCTGTAATCTTCTCGGCAATCCAGATTGTACCTTCCGAGGTCAGAACTCTGCTGCACGGCAGCATCAGTAACCTGTGCTGCCCAGGATTTCTGTCTAGCCCTCACTTAGAAAAATGGTGAGAATAACCACAATTAGTTGATGTCAGATTGATCTTGGCTTTCAGGATTCAGCAGGGAGTCTCATGAAGGCAAGCGAGGATTGTTCAGGCGGCTGTATGGATTAGTTTATGCCTCTCTTCAGGGCTCTCTCCTGGCTGCAAGATTTGTCTTGGGATGTCAGTGAAAACAGGCATTGTAATTAGCTTTATCTAAATAGATTTGATGTTATTTAACACAATTGCTTATGATGTTTTTATAGAAGTTTGGAGAAAAAGTGGAATAAATACTGGAAATGGTTTGAATATTCAGTACTGGTGCTCTGCCTTTTGGTATTTTTCACGGAGCAAACACCAGCACGTCTGCTCGCATCACTTCCCTGCTCGGCACTTCACAGTGCGGAAACGTGTGAAGTGCTAAAGAGCATTATTTTCTACTTAACAACTTGTTGTAAGACCTCGTAGGAAGCTTATATGTGTTTGTTCAGACTAAGCTGACAGCACTTTTCAAAAAGACCCCCCAAAAAAACAAAAATAAAACTTGAGAATGTGGCAACCTAGGCCATAAAGGCTGCAAACTAAATTTGTGCTCCACATTTAAAAGAAATGCTGACGACTTGGTTAAATTTACTTTTCAGTATGGGGCAAAACTGAAGCAGTTTCTCTTATGTGCCTTAGGTTAAAGCAGTTCCATTTTCTGGCTTTGGAGTAAATAAATGCTGGTTACTAAAATAAGCAAGTAGTAGTCCCCCATGCTGAAGCAGGCACAGAGAGATGAGATGTCTGATAACCGAAGGAAAATTATATACATTTGGCAGTGTACAAATGGTTCATGAATTACTGGTAATTTCACAAGACATTATTCTTTCAGTGTATCTAAAAGCTTGGTGTTACTTCATGCATTCAGTCATGGTTGTTATTGCTTGTATGTGACAGTTTCACTGAAATTCTGGGTGTCGTGTGGTTAACCTGGGGAAGAATATGTTTTTAGTTTCAGATGCAGTGTTTTATTTCAGTTTAATAGCTTATTTCAGCCCTAAAAAACCCACGCTGAGGAGCCATCAGACACAATCTTTTTGCTCAGCCTTTGTTCCATTGAGGATGGTGGCAGAAAACCAAGTATAAGTTTCTCATCTGGCTTAAAAATATCAGCTTGCCCCTGTAATCTTTGCAAGAATTCACTGTGCTGTAGTTAACGGTGGTTTGAAAGTTCAGTGCAATGTAAATGTTGGATTGTGCCTTAATTCTTTTTAATTCCAATGCAATGCTTTTATCCGGTACACTGCACCACAGATGGATGAAATGAACTATTTCACAAATCCAATTAAAAAAATTTATGAACTTGTGAAACTGTGGTTTTCTTCTGTAAACACTACTGGTAAACTACAAACATTGAATTTATATTGTTTTCAAAAAGGATTCTGTAGTAACTTACAATAGATAGAAATGTTTCTATCTATTTTTATAAAGCCATGAAAATGGTTGTTTCTCTAGACTGTGCTGCCCTGATAGAAATACAAATGTTGGAACACAAAGATCCTGAAAATGCAAGCATGGACAGCCTTGGAATAAATTGATTATCACTGTCTAGATTTACAGAAGTATCAGAAAAGAACTAATGAAATCGGCTAGATTATGCTTTTGAAATACTCCCGTATGAAGTTTGTAACAAGTAATTATAGGCTTATGGATTTTAAAATAATTCTTCAGTTGTTAAATATATATGCTGTCAGTAACTAATAGTTGGAGCTATGGAATCAATAATCTCTAAATAGTTTAATGAAGTCAGCTAGAATTGATTGACTGTTTGTTAGATGGACTTCTCAATATATACTCATTCCGAGACTTTAAAAAAGTCATAAAATTAGCTAAAGATCAGAAAATATTTACTCTTCTAGGTGTGTATGTCATTATAGCGTGATACTATAGAGTATCGTATATCTGGAAACTTTTATAGATTTGTTTTTTTGCTATTTATTGTTCTTACTCAATTTGCGAATAACTTTGAACAGCCATAACATCAAAGAAAAAGATCTTTAGCAGTCTCTCTGTTCAGACACTGTACATGCACAAAAGAAGGTCTTCAGGATTTTAAGGAGGTTTTGCGTGACTCCAGTATTCTGTCCTGGTTTTTTGTTTTGTTTTCTTGGTTGGTTGCTTTTTTTTATTGCCTTTTTTTAAAATAACCTTTTAACAAGAACGATGGCCATATATAGTTGCTCTGCAAGTTGTCTTTTTAATGTAATCTCATCTTTATGTAGCAATGTAGAAAGCCCGTGGAGCGCTTCCTGGCCGTTCCTAGCTGGCGCTCGCACATGATGGAGCACCTGCAAACACGCTTTGGTTTGGAAAGCTACTTACAGCTGGTGCAGCAGGTACATCTGTGCTGCTTAAAGCTGCACTAAGTAGTAGTCAATCCACAAATAACCACTCGCATTCGAGGGTGATGTTATTTGTTGCTGTTTGTGGAATTAGATCTTTTCTGTATTCTAACAAGCTTGTGAATTTGCAAAGGTGTATGTGCAATAAAATGACCAGGTTTCTACCTGAATGCCTTTTTAAAGTTTTTAGGAAAAGGCAATTCTTTTTTTCCCCCAATGTTGTGTTGAGGAATTTGGTAAGAGGATTCGCTTAAGGTATTTGTGCAAAACTGACAAGAATTTCAACAATTACAAATATATTTTTTCTTTCATTGCTTCCTGTTAACAAGTCCACCTAGACTAATACTGCGCAGACATTAGAGGAGAGACTTGCACAGTGGCATGCGTTGTTAGCAAGCATCATCAGAGAGTCCAGTACCTCCAGCTTTTGGAAATGGTGCAGCTGTGAGTACTTTAATGGCACATCCAGAAGAAGAATTGCTTTAACAACAACTTTCTCCTTGCTAACCACCCTGCTTTGTCCAATTTGCTGAGTGAGTTTATTGTTGGGTTGGTTTGTTTTCTTTTTTTTCCTTTTTTTTTTTTTTGATCCAGCAGTGTGCTGTTGCAACATAGGAGTCATATCTATTTTATGGTAAAGATGGATTCCCTGTTTTCAGTGAAAGCCTTACTTAGCTTTGTGTTATGCCACTAGAAGCTAGCTTACACAACCTACTAGTAAGGTTATTTATTGTGTCTTGCCAAGGACTGTTGACATTTCTTTATCCTTCAGTAAACTTTGTTGTCTGTATTGTTGCGTGAAATCTGAGTAAAATTCTGCCCTTTATTCCGAGTCACTGAGTACATTTCTGCTAAAATACCTGGAGTAACCAAAGTCAATGCAACTTGTAAATTCTCCTGCCTCTGAATTAAATGGCAAAGACAGAGCTGCCAAATGTGGGTTCTTGATCTCTTCTTTCTTCTTTTTCTCTCTCCGTGTTCTTTCAAAAAATAACTAGGATAGAAAAATTCCCTATCTGACTTAAGATGATTCCCTCCTGAAAGTTAGATCTGGTGACATACATGTTAGGAGTATTTAAACAGGTAGTGACTGAACTCAGAAGTCTCAGGTTTTACACAGACAAGTGCCTTCCCGCTGCTTTATTGTCTTTCCAAATATCTAATAGACTTCTGAATAAAGGGTGCCAAGTTGTTCCTTTTTTTACATCTAGTCCTTCATCTTTCTTGGTTCATTCAAAGACATTTTTCTGATCTGCGTTCATGTTATCATTTGCCCCCGCAGGAATGATTAGATTGTGCCAAAGCATAGAGAGCAGAGTCCTTGAAGCAAATGAATGAGGAAGACAACTTACTACAAGAAAAATGCCCTGGGACATGAATTGCTTTAATTAAAACCTTTAGGCAAAAGCTAGAAGTCTCAAAGTACATCTCATGTAAATAAGATGACAGTTTCTTACTGCTTTGTAATGTTGCTTGATGTGTATTACAGTCGAGCAAATCTGTTTTGTGGCAGTTAAACACCTACCATGTGAATTTGGTTTTTTGTATTTTCATATCGCCATGCAGATGTTAAGAAGCCTGTTTATGCACAAGAGTCAGATTCCCAAATGCAGGATTCTGTGTATGAAAGCAACGGTTGGAGGCTAAACACTGTTAAATTGACCGTTAAAAAGAAGTGGTTGTACAGTATCTTTGAAAGTGGGAGTCTCTCTCATGCATTGCAGGAGTGAACAGGTTCCGGTGATTACACGGATAGGAAAAGCCACATCAGAGAGATCAGTCAGTATTCAAAAATATATAAAAACTTAATCGTAATACTTGCTGCTTTTCCAATGCTAGGTAGGGTACAACAGTACAGGTATTCCTTTTTAATATGCATTGATAAGTACTGTGTGTTTGTGTCTGTATATACACACACATACATATAAATACACATATATTTCAGGTGCAGGAATTTTCTAAGTCTCCACTAGCAGCAAGATGCCAAGCTCTCACTTGAGAGTTTCCTCTGAATATCCCACAGACGCTGTGGTTCTTTGCCATGCCTCCAGTTGCACTGGAGAACAAAGTATCACCCCCCATCTCTTCTCCCCCCTGAATTTTTCTTGAGGCGTACTGCCTGATACTAAACCTTAGGAGTAATGACAGAAATGATTCATTATTAAGAAGTTAACCTAGACTATACAGTGCTTGACTTCTTCTGTCTGCCTTGGTGAGTTTGATGTGTACTTTCCTCCAGAGAAAAAGAAAAAGTAAATTCTGCACAGAATAGCCTTGGGGTTCTCTTTATAAAATGTCTGCTACTGCTTAAATGGGCTGATGGTAGATTGGAAGCGTTTCATTGCTGCTGATGGCAAAGTGGTACTTCATACTTCGCTGGAGATTTCTGAACTCCATCAGTTCTTTACTGCTAGGAGTCAGCATGGCTTGGTAGGTGAAGATGAAGACTAGAAATAAAATAAAATTTAAAAAATAGAGGCAAATTTCCAACCCTATGTTTCAGGAATTTTTCTGCCCAGCAGTGGAAAGCTTGATTACCTTCTGCATTAACATTTTGCTGTTATTGAAATGGCCACATCAGCCGTCCTTGCAAAGTGAGAAAAGGGTGAATACTTATGCACTGTTTGGGATAAATAAAGTATAATTTGGATATCATGCTTTAACATACAGGTTTAGGCACAGGCCTCGCTGTCAGCAGGGCACTTTATATCTTCAAATGATGTTCAGCTAAGTGTCAATATTAGCACACAGGCAAACTAAACTTCTTTGTGTATTCCCACACCCATTAGCATCCCAGATATTCGCTTTGTGAATTTCCTTTATCCAAACTCCTAGGTTATCCTCTGCTGCCACAAAATCCTTCAATTGCCTTTCTTTGGACATCTGGTGGTATGAATTGTGTGGTGGACCTCAGACAAGAATATTCTGCCCAGTTACGTTTCTGGCTACTAGTGTGGCAGCAAGTATTATTAGTAGTTATTGTTGTATATCGATTTGCATTTTCAAACTGCCTTTCACTAAAGACCATTAATGAGCTACGTAGTGATTAGTTTTTTTTTCAACAGCTTGAGCAGAGATGGATGTAAGCAAAGTCACAACCACCAGCTCGATGTCCCAGAANAGGAGTCCTGGTATCTTGCTGTGTCCTGCTGGCAGCAGGCCTGCTCGGCTGTTTAGCAGTCTGGGCTGGTGGTGCACTTTGGGTACGCGTGAGTTGGTGTACTTAATTTTGGTTGTGCCTGCGCTGCTTCCTTCTGATGGAAGATCAAGTGTCTTGAGGTTATGAATATTGGTGTAGCGCCTGTCCTGTGTATATATAAGGTCATCGGTTTATGGCTGTAACATAGTTTAGTCTTCCCCTCCTGATGTAGACAAGCTAGGTCACCAGGTCCCAGGTTCTCCAGTCTTGTGAATCTTGTCGCTGATGGAACATGGTGTTCTTCTTGCCTCTGGTGAGACAAGGGTGTTTGCATAGGAGATTTGCTCAGTACCTTGCTGTGCTATGTAAGCAAAGAATCCTTCTATCAATTCATACAAGAACTAACCCTGCCTTTTTAAAGGTCATTTCTGTCTCAGTCAGCTCTTAAAGTTCAAGAGGAAATAAACTGCTTAAGAGTTGGCATTTTTCAAGTCAAGTGTCAACTTTCCAAGCCCCCAAGCCAGCGAATGTGGAGGAAGGAGAGATTAATAAGTGAGCTGCTTGGTTGATACAGTGGTTGTGCAGAAAAGTTCCCTTTTTTCCCCTCTTTATGGGGCTTTGGAATGAAATGGAACATCCTTGAAATATCTCACTTTCTCCTTTTCATTTTGCAATGCAGAAGTATCCTAAGCTCTTTAGAAGTGCTTCTTTTCTCATTAGTCCACTGACAGCAAGCAGAGAGTTTGTCAGCTCGACTGAAATGGGACACAAGGAACATTTTATGACAATGCCAATACCTAAAATCTGCTTTAACCACAGAATCTTATTATCCAGTGAGAATAAAATGCGCTTGCAGACAGCAGCTGAAGGGTGAAGCCTCCAAGCAGGTGCTTGCCCTTAACTGCATTGACGCCTTTCCCCACGCAGGAGCAAGTGGATCGATAAGGAACTAAACAGGAGGAATGGGCTTTATTAATGAGGTACAGTGGAGACAGGAGGGGAGATGATAATGGAAGGCAGGTGGCAATCGAAGGGCATGCTGAGCATAGACATCTATTGGCTGCCAAAGTGCCTGTAATGAATGTGTAGGCTATGGAGGGACCAATGCTGCAAATTGTGATGTTGGGTCGCTCCAGAGCGAGCGAGCTGTGCAGCCCATTTCTTGTGTTGGGGTTTTAGTTTTCAGTCTTGGCAACATTTTCCTTGTGTATTTGTTTTGCTGGCCCGTATAAATGCTCATTGAAGGTTTTTCCTCCTAAAAATTTCTTCTTTCCTTTGTAAAGGAGTTTGCGAAAATAAATCAGCAGCATTGTCTTTCTTGCTTTGCTTTCAAAGAAAAAAAGCAAAAAAGCACCGTGGTACGAACTGGTTTTTAAAGTGATAGATAAATCAGCCTTGCCAAGTATCTCTGCATTTTCCAGTTGTATATTCTTAACCACCTTGTTTTGGCAGATACAGCTATGAATTCTTAGTGCAGGAATGCTCTGCCTGTTCATCGTATTGTGGAAAATGACAGTGATAGTGTATTAAGGACTGCATTTCCAAGTGGCTTTAAAATAGGAATAATTTTCTGGTTTTCTCCATATGCAGGTGGCCACTTGATGTGAAATCACACATGGTGTTATTTTTATGCCCTTTGGTTTTTGTGTAGTTTATGTTTGGATAGCTCTTTAAAAGAAGAGCTCTTTGGAATATTTGGGTCTTTGAAATTTTTCTTTTGTAGACCTACTTGTTATTGTCACCTGAGATTACTGAAGATGAATATTGTCTGTCTGTTAATCAGAGGAAAGATCCAAAGCAGAGCTCTTCTCCTTACATGAGAAGTTGATTCATGCTCCTTTTAATTCCTGTTCGCATTACAACATAAATACGTGAAGAGGCATGCTGTGAAGAGTCCTGGCTGGCGAGGTGGGACAAGGTGAGGATCAGCCGGATTGTTCTGGTCAGTAACATCTGCTGCTCAGTCACCTCTTTTTATATCCATCGAACGGCACAGATTATGCATCTCAGCCTTATCTTTCTATGCGTCTGTGGGATGCCTGTGATCTGCAGCCACTTTTTATCTCCTCTTTGGTGCGTGATCCTTTTTCACGGTCCTCTGCAAAGGCTGCACCTTTGGGACAGCAAAGCCATGATCTAGTTGGAGCTGTGTTGTGCCATGGCCTTTGGCCTGCAATGTACTGCTAAGGGAATGAAGCAGTTCTCTACGGAACTGCCCTGTCCGTTCCAAACGCTGAGAAAACCTGAACACAAGGATGGTCAAATACAATAGATGGTTGTGGCCTTAAATCTTACATGTTAGGAGATTTTTTGGCAGCAGCTTTTGAATCCTTTTATTTTTTATTTTTTCATAGGAAACTTATGGTAGCAGAGACTGATCAGCTGGACCACTTGCTGCAATAGCCAAGAGCCGGCAGACTGCACCTGTGAACAGAAATTTTTTTTCCAGCTACTAATTTATAGTTTGGAAACTGAATATGACTCCTGTATGAAAGAGATTAAATGACAACATAATCACCTAAGAAACTGCAACAAAAATGTGCACCTGAATAAAATTTAAGCTAGATGAGATCTGTTGGTGTGCATTAAAAATAAGCAAACCCTCTTTTTTTAACTCTCTTCCCCAGATTTGCAATCAGATCAAAAATCAACCTAAACCAATAAACCAATGCCAGAAGCTTTGGGAAAGTCTAGTGTGCAGTGATACTTCTCATGTTTTCCTCAGTTTGAAGCTCAAGGATTTCTTGAGCTGAAGGTGATAGCTTTTTGTATTTAATAGCCCATGATGAATTTTCCTCCATTAATTTATTTAGTTCTTCTATTGAAAGAGGCAGTGAACAATTGCTTCTTCTTCACCTCCTGCCACTCATGATTTTGCAGACTCACAATTGTTTTCGTTCTTCTCAGACTGCTGTAGCAGAGCATAGTGCAGCTAAACACCTGATTTTCTGTGTCAGATCAGTTCTGCCTAGTTATTGAGTACCGGCCAGAGTACGTCTGACAGGGACGCGAGAGTTTGGGTGGTAAAGATTTATAAGGGCCTGTCTTCATTATTCTCCATTAGATGGAGAGGAGAGAAATGACGCCAGTATGGTCAAGTGAGTATTAAAAGGCAGAATGGGAGCAAGAATGATTGCTGTGTTAGAAATGCATGCCCACATCACCGTGTGCTGGGAGCTGGGAAGCAAGCAGACGAAGCAGAACTGATCCTGGTGCTACTGGAGCGTTTGACAGATGCCGTCTCTTCCTGGGAATGACACAACACTTGGTACTGCTTTGCACTGCAGGAGGTGATGTTTGCAAACAGCACTGGTATCCCACAAAGTAGCTCTGTAACTGTGTGTTGACTTTGCTATGGAGAAACTTCTACGAAGGTGAAAAAAGGCTGCAGTTCTTCCATGCCTCTGGAAAGAGAGAGAAGTGTTGACCCAACCACTGTGTCTAAAAACGCCCCATGAGCAATTCCACAGGAAAATGAGGCAGATTAGCCCAAAGGGAGCATTCATGCAACCTGAATTAGTGGCTGTTGCATGGCTTCACTGGTGCTGATGTTTGGTTTGGAAAGGAAGAGGTGAGTTCTGCATCCCTCCAGATACAGATGTGGTGCTCCAGATGTAGATGGGACGATGGTGTGAGCTGTTACAAACCCTACAGCTGAGACACTCACTGGTTGTGCAAGGACTCCTACTGCATTTTAATCCAGTGTAAAACTGCTGGGTTAAAAGCACCATGGAAACAATCTGAGTGCATGGGTTATGAATTATGGTGCTGCACTGCTGAGGGCAGAAACTTCTGACACCGTACCTGTTGAATCCACGCTGGATTGCCGTCCGTTCCCTCCTACATTTTAGTGTTGGCACATGGACCTGGGTGATGTGTCGTTTGTGATACCAACTGGCTGAAACCAAATGACATTGAACAGAGCTGTTCTTTTACGAGTGGTACCGAAACAAAATTACTTGGCTGCCATGTCTTTAAATTCATTTCCCTATCACAACTTCGCCCCAAAATAAAGCATCTGACCTCTCTGCTCATCTAGTGATTTCGAAACCTGAAACTGCCGCATATAGGCTATTTACGTGTCCACCTGACTGGTTTCTCTGTAAAGTATATATTACAAAAAGATTGCATAGTATGTAGTATTGTTTTATTAAACGTTTAGAAATATTGATGCAGAAGAATTGATGTAACTGGGCTATAAATGTAGTTGTTCTGGCAGTTCTCCTTCCACAGTGACAGCTTTATTCCTCTTGCCTTGTATTGGTTTAAGGGTTCTTTGAGTTAATTTAGGGGACGGAAATTAGAGGAAAGTAGGTCTCTCTGCCCTGCAGGTTAAGTCCCAATAGTGTCAACAGTCCCGTGGAAGACTGAAATAGTGATGTGGATTTCTGGGTGGCAACAGGGAAAAGAAACATCCACAGAAAGTTTTAGAAGTAAGGTTAGCAGGACTTCATTAATAATGCTGATCTGTGCGTTCTTTTTGTGGGGAGAAATCACTGCTTGGAAACAGCGTCTGAGGAAGAAGCAGTTTGCCTCTGCTCAGCTGCCCAAATGTACCGGCTGAGCAGAGAGCAAGCGTGCGGCTGTACAGTATTGCTTGGGCTTACGCGGAGTGGGGCTGCAGAGCCACTGCAAAAGGAATAGCAGATATTCATGGCATGATAGTCTAGCCTGGAAAGATCCCAGTCTTTTTAGTCTCATTATCGGACACCAGATGGCTGGACACCAGCTCTTCTCTGCTTTGTGGGTCGGTGTTTGCTTATATACGTGCCGAAAATGGATGTATACAGGAATGAAAAGTAATTTAACTGGGATGAAGCTTACCCCACACTGGATGTGTTGGGGGTGGTTTCAGCTAACTCTGCTGTTTTTCCTCATTCTTGTTCTTAGATATATGTTCTTGCTTTTATGATATTTTTTTTTTCATTTTTAAAGTGATATCTGCCCCGTATGGAAAATACGTACCTGGAAGGCAGCATCAGGGTTGCAAGGTGAGGCTCTTGCAGGGTAGGAAATGCCAGAATTAAGGTCACCTGATGCCTCCTTAGTCTGCTTTCCTATACAATGCAGGATTCCTGTTTCACTTGGCAGAGATGGTGGATTATGTTAACTTAATGAGCAGCCATTGATGTTTTTCTACAGAAAAAATTAATAATTTATCACTTATTTCTTATGGTAGCCCTTTTATACCAGATGCAGACCAAGGAGTAAGTGTAGCCTTATTTTGGGTATGCCATTCTGGAATACTTAGAACTTGATCTTTCAAAACACTTAGTGTTACCCAGGGCTTCATATGTTATGAGTAGCTATTGATTTCAGCAGTCGTGACAGTGCTGAGCATGATGGACTACCTAATGACTAAGCACCAAGGACTACCTTTGAAAAGTTCATGGTATCAGCTAGGAGCCTGGGCGTAGGCGAGAATTGGAACCAGGTTTTTTGGGGAGACTTTCAGTTGCCTTAATGTGAGACCATTCTCTTTAAGCAATTTCTGTGCTTCATTAATCTTCCAAATTCTGCAGCAAATGAGGCAGAGATCCTGCAGAAAACAGATGCAGTTAGCAGCGAATCCTGATTTGTTATTAGAGCATGGTAGAAAAGAGCATAGGTTACCGTGTCATGTTGTTTATGCCCAAAGACACCATGGCAGTTGGAAAATTTATGGTTACAGGTCAGGTTATTTGGTTATGGGACCTTTGCAGTCTTAATGTGCTTCCATATTTTGGAATTAACGATTAGCAGGTCTGTTACAATGCTGTGCTTAATACGGCTCTGATCATGGTAGACTGCTTTGACGTAAGCTGAGTCAAAGCAGGTGGGAGGCGGATATGGGATAAAGTTAAATTGGTGCTTATGAGAAAGAAAAGCCAAGAACAGCAGTCTGTTGGAGTGCCTGTCATAGATAGTTAAGTGACTTTTCAGCCATTCCTTCACTCTTATCTGTGCCGATGTCCCGTGGCTAAGTGCTAGGGGGTAGTACTTAATTGTTTGGGTTTATTTGTTGTCAACAGTATCCGTTATGAATTCTTCCCTGAGTCCCTGGTGAAAACCTAGACAGGTTTTCATCACATAACCTGGAGGAGTTTTCACTGACAAAAGCCTGATGCTGAAATGCTGAGCTGTAGTTTTGGATTTTAGTGAAAATTATGGTGAGGATCCATCACAGAATTCTTCTGCAAGAAACATTTTAGACCATTGTGTTTCTGTAAATTCATTCAAGTAGTCTTAGATTCAGATGTTAAAAAAAAAAAGAAAGCGTCTGAACAATAATATACAATACTGATTTCAGTACTCATTTCGCTGCGGAGTACAGTAATGCACGTTGGAAATGAGGTCTCATTGGAAAAGGTCATTTGAAACAGATCCGCAGAACCTTCACGAAGCTGTAATGAGTCACGAGTCTGGGAGGGCTCACTTCTTACATTGCAACGGAAGATTTAATGTTTTGTTTCTCTCATCTAAACACTTTCATCCTCTTTATTTTATTAAAATAAGCTATTATCTAACTGTCAAGAGCCTGGAATTTCAGCAGATTAGTTTGCTGACAAGTGGGTTCAGCACAACCATTCTCTTACTCACTACTTCCAGCACATTTTTTTTTTAATTCTCTGTCAGTCCTTCCTCCTTTACAGCTCCTCAGGTCTCATGCTGCCTATTCCCAAATGATATTTCCACTCTCATCCTAAAAGTCGGTTTGAAAGTATAACAGAAATTGGGAATAGTCTTACTCGTGATGTTCGTGTCCCCAGTGCTGGAGGTTGGGCCTGTGACTTGGCAGCTTGCTGGCAGGTAGAAAACTTGGCGAATTTAGTGTATTTATAGGAGATTTTTTATAATTCACGTAGTACTGGATTGGATTGAGAAAACTATGCAATGCCTTCATCTTGCTTCCCACTTTTGACTGTGCAACAAATTGAAAAGCTTCAGGCAAATGTATTTGGGGGTGAGTGGGGCTGGTGGGGAAGGACAGAGGTAGAGGCTTAATTTCTACAGTGAGGGAGAAGCAGAAAAAGACTAGTACAAAAGGAGTGAGGAGTTTTGACTTTCTTCATTGTATTGAGGCATGGCTGTGAGTTCATCCAGCCCCGAAGTGTGATTATGGATTGGTAACTGATGGGGCCAACTGCATTATTCATTATGGTTCAGATTGAAATGAAATCATGGAGGGCAATTTTCTATCTCGCACTTCAAGGTCAGATGAGAGTATTTATTATTCCCTCTCTGTTTATCTGTGAATGCAAATTGAATTTAGTGATTCAAATTGATGAAATGTTAGAAATATAAAACTCATCAGAGCCGACACGAAGAGAAATTACTGGGTAGAGCTGGCCAGTGACTTCACCGTCCCATGTACAGGCCTCTGCTTTGATTAGTAATTATTTCAGTCTTTGGGTTTTCTCATTCCCAGTTTTGTTTCAGTTGTTGTCATTTTTGTTTTCACAGAAAAAAGTGTAATAACACTTTGAAGCATTTAGAATTTGAATTAGATGATGTAAATAAAGCCAGGTGCAGAGAGGATGCTTGGATCCTGGCTGGAGAAAAGGTTTTCTTTCAGAATTCTTCCCTGGGGTTGGTTTTCGGGTTGGTTTTTTTTTTTGATGGTTTGCTTTTTCTCTTCCCTTCTATGACGGTTCCTTTTCTCCAGTAATTTGCTCCCTTGCATTGCACTGAATGTTCACAGCCGGCGTGGGCTGCCCTGGGGAAGGGAGCAGCCATTTACCAGCTTTTGGTGCTGCAGCTCCATATGTTTCCTCATTGACGTGTCGCCCACAGGCTGACCTTCCTCACCAGCCGCTGTTGTTAAGAGAGCAAAAACTAGGACCTGCCGAGGGGGCCAGATGAGCATGGCTGCCTTAATGAAATGATCGGGATGCAGAGGCTCTCTTCCCAACTCGCTGTAATGCATTTTGAACAATCTGGTGAACGCCTTGGCTCAGTTCGGTGTGTCAGGCTGTGGTCGGAAGGCATTGCTGTGGTGTGCGTCCTGTTCTCTGCAGCGCTGAGAAGACACTTTTGACTTGTACAGGGGGGATTATTCTTATCTCAGAGTGGGAGTGGAAAATCCTTATCAGTGAATACTCTTTAAAAATAGGCAATCCTCCGTAATTGCCAAATGCCACGTACAAAATTATGACACAGAGATAGATGATACATGCTGTCCAGGCTATGTGCTGTGTTAATAGAGGACTGTTGTTTTTAACTCCTGCTTTTTGATTACTTGCATTTTATTAACAATGTTTAATATTTGCTTCTCTACCAAGCGCTGCAAAGGGAATCAGTTTGCTCAGGGTGCGAGTGTGCCTGACTTGTTGATTCGGAACAAGGCGCTTGAGCATTTGGACGTACCAGAAGCCCTTAATAGGTTTGTCTGCATATGCTATTATAAATCACCTTGTGGATTCAATGATCAGCTTGATGTCTCCTGTAGCCAGTTTTACTGAAGACTGTATTTTCAAGTTAGTAAGCATACAACAAAGCGTTGAGTGGTTTTTAAATACCAGCAGAAGTTTTATTCAACACATAAATGCCTTTGATAGAAGCTTTGGCCTTATGAACACTTCAGGTTTGGTGGCTTAGAAAAAGGAGACTCATGGCTGTAGTTATCTCACCTTTGAAGTATTTTACATTCCAGAAGTCAGTGGTGGATGTACTTGACAAACTATTTATGTTTCAACTTCAAACCAAAACAAACCACAGAAGTGTCTCATTCATTAGTTTAAGATGTTGCTTTCGTTCCCATCTTGATGGTGGATGTGGAAGTGTGTTTATAAGCATGTCAGTAAATCTCACATGGAGTGGCTGATGAAGTGTCCGTTCAGACAGAGCCACACTGGCCTTTGCGTTTTGCTGATGTTCTTGGGTTTGGTTCCTGCCAGTTACTGCAGTCAGCAGAGCCGCGTGTGTTGCAGCAAGCGTGTTGACCCCATAATGAAAGGAAGCGCAGCGTGCCTGATGTGAATTTCTTTTAGTAAATCCTAACGCCTGCCAGTCAATTATGGCTATTGTATTGGGGCTGGGCATAAGATGTGTGTTGTTTTTGTTCTATAACCATTCAGTTTGAAGAAACTGCGTTTCTGAGCCTGCTATCTATGCTGCTGGTTAGGGAGTAAAATTAAAGACTGTCTCAACGATGAAACACATTTTCAGTGTAGCAATAAAGTTCCAAACATCTGTCTGCTTCTTACCCATTTCATCTGTCCACACTAGCAAAATAATTCTCTTTATGTTGTTCCCTAATTAGAAACTCGGTACGATTCAAATCTTGCTTATATGTAGAGCAGCAACGTGACATATGAACTGCTTGTCTTTGAGTGATTTGTGATTTATGGAAGCCTGATGACGGTGAGTTCCATGAAGCTCTTTGAGAAAATACAAAGTGAGAACCAAGAGAAAGTTTGCAGATGTTTTCTGAAGACTTGGGAGAAATAAATAGCAAGAAGAAAGCTTGTTTTCCTGCTGACTCTCTGTAGGCTGTTTCATGTAGTATTTTCTGTAGCAGTATTTCATAAGAGTCTCTGTAAGGCACAGTTAAAGCTTGAAATAAAATATGGCCTGTGTGATAACTTCCACTAAAGGTGTTAGTATTTTTTAGCGTTGCTCCTTCTGAGTGTAGCAACCAGCTAGCAGATACCACGGAGATGCTGGTCTCCACAGTTTCCAGTAGCAGTAGCAGCTCGGTGTCCGGGAGCGGGGCTGGGTGCTGCTGCTTCAGTGTGGTTGGAATTCTGTCTGGGAAGAAGAAACGAAGCAGAAGAAGATGCAAAATGATCTTATTTTAATAAAAGCTAGCACCCAAACCTTTGACTTTTGAGCTGAAATGCTTGTAGCACTAAAATCATCTCCTCCTTCCTGATTGTTTTCCTAGTTTACCTGCCATAAATTGATCAGTTTGGGCAGCTCCGTGCTGCAGCAGTGTGCTCAGAGCTCCCATCCATCTTTTCAGCAGCACTTTATAATGGGTCAATTTTTTTCCTTTTTAACACAAGAAGGAAACTTTTCTGTTTTGCCAAGCCCCACCTTTTCTTGTCCTGTTCCTTTTAAAGTCAGACTCTTTTTGTCATCGTCTGCTCTCTTCTGTTTTTCCTTTCTAATTCCCACCCCAGCTGGTGGTGGGTCCTGTCGAGGCAGGTTAGCCAGAGGCTGAGCGGGGAAGAAGTCTGGGCCAGGAATTGGAGACTGGAAGGAGCCTTGTGAGGGGGCACAGACAGGGATGTTGGGATGTTCTGCTGCTGTCCATTGGACATGGTGAAGACATGCTGGAGTTGCCTTGTTGCTACTTATGTTTTCATGTTGGCTTATGAAACCTGGGGGAGAAGAACTGGAATGAAAAATAACTTTTTTGTCCAAACCCTCTGTTTATCAGTTTCCAGTGTGTTTTATCTCTGTGTGCGTACTGTCTGTAAATGTGTTGCTACCTTGAGAAGGCTGCAAGTTGTCAAGCCTTAAGAATGGGTGTGCTTTTCTTCATCCAAATGTCTTGCTACAAAACAATTTCCCTTGCTCCTTTTTGCCTCATTATCTTGTGTGCTAACCTTTTTATTTTGGACTCCGTCATGAAGACGTTGATAGGTGCGATGTGTTTCTTTTTTCTGTTCTATGCGTGCAATAGCACTGTCATCGTGTTTTCCCTCTGTGCATCTTCAATGTTCTTGCCATCCACACTCCCTGGTTTTCGGTGCGTTCTCTTTGATGTGATCCTTGTTTCTGACAGTTGGCCCTGGTACATGCAAGTGTCTCATCTTTTGCGGAGTTGCAACATGACCCAGACACTGTTGCTCGCTCTGCTAATTGTCTCTGTGCCGCTGTGGACCTCTTGTTTTCCTCTCAGGTTGATATACAGACTGGTTCTGGCATCCTGTTTGCTCTCCCTGTGATTTCGGAGTATCTCTGAGGTGGTAACTTGGCTACTGAAGGAGTGGAATGATTAAAATGATGTTTTATGGATCATTGCTGGGGGAGGGAAGCTGTCAGCTGCTTTTGTAATTTTTTTGAAGGAGATTATTAAAATGTATATTCTAACTTCAGTATTCACTCTCTGCTGTCACTGTTCTTCGTCTTTCAAAGAACATTCTGGAAAATGAAGTGTTATCATTAAGATTACATTAAAGTGAATTACAGAAGGGAAGAGGAAAACTTGAAGAGTCTCAACAGTTCAGAACAGAAAGATGTTGGCATCTCATTTCCTGGGATGTGGAACAAGGAACATTAATAGACTGATAAACAGAAATGGTTTTTTCTCTTTAAGGCTTAAAAGATTTACTTCGAACTTGCAAAGATTTTTAAAAATGCCAGTTCTCCAAGCTTACGTTGAATGGAGAAACTTGAGCCTATTTTATTTTATTTTTTTTAGTGCTCGTTTTGAGTGAGCAATTACTTTTGAAAAGCCGTAGGTGTCATCAGTGTGGAAGAAGAGTGCCTATGTCTAACTTTAATGGCATTTGCTGCTGGGCATCTGCTTTCAAATCCTGTTTTGTGTCAATAAGGTATATAACTTTATTTTTTGATATTTTTCTGATAGAGACAGTTTGTGTTGTATTTGGTGTAGTTTCAGGAAGAATTATCGATCTGTCCTAAGCGAAGAAGAAAGAATCTCAATAATTTCCTTTGGCTTGTGTGGAGAGCTGTAAGGGAGTTGAATTTCACGCTTCCTACAGCAAGGAAACCTATGGTAACAGAGTCAGTTCAGAGAGTTTAAGTATTGTCTCTGCTTTCATAGACATCTCTGGCATTTAAATTTTGTGTACATTAACATCACATTTGATGTGAGGCTGAAATATAAAGGGATGATGGTGGTCTTTCCAAGCACCGCACAGTGGCTGAGGAAATTGCCATTTGTCTCTCTCTGCTTAACTTTTTTCGTGTTTTAAAACAGTCGTGGCTGAATGTCTGAGAAGTGAATCTCAAATATTTTTCATTATTTCAAGAAGGAAACCTAGCACATATCCCATTTTTCTTTGTGAATGTCAACTGAATCATAATCTGTCAGTCCACTCAGCATTTATAGAAGTAGGTCACAGTATTGGGAGATGAAGAAAAAAAGGTTTCTCCATTGTGCTATCAAAATGTTTTGTAATGATCAAATGCAAGATTTTGGCTGTTATGTAGCTTTTAATCTTATGTTTGCATTTTTTTTCTGTTCTGACTAATCAAGGCAAAGTTTCTTGGATAGAGCAAATAATCTTTGCAGTAAGGTTTCTATAGTGAGATTTAGTTTGTTATAACACAGGTGATAAGGTTTTCGTGCTGATACTTCCCCTAAGCATCAGAAAATAATATTGTTGAACAAGCTGTGATGAATCTTAAGACAGTGGCTGAGGTTACCTGGTCTCACCCATCCGTTCTGCCCTGTATTGGTGACTGACCTGTTGCTTGGTAGGCTGGCACGTATGCATGGGCGTGAAGTCTGTCTTAGCACAAGCTTAGCAAAGTCTGTCTTAGCCCAAGCCCCACGGAAAGGGGGAGAAGTGTTTTAAGCCTAGAATTTTCAGAGGCATGGTGTGATGAATATCCCTGTTACATTTGAAGATGTCGCCCAAGTTGTGTCCATCAAGTGGAAATTAGTATCAGCCTAACTTGTCCCTGACGGGGTGTTTAAAGTGTGGGATGCTCTGTTGTGAACCGAGCATCTGAGGTGTGAGCACTCGTTTGAGTTTGCTAGCTCTACTGCAAACCTCCAGCAAAAGGATGGGCTGGAGAGCAGCGGTGGCTAGCTTTATAATTTGGCAGCTGTCACTTCTGAAGGATGTGGTTTTTTTACACTGCAGTTAATGACCTGTTGCTTGTGACATTTGACATCTCAGTTATACCACTTAATTTTATCCTGTATTTCGCATCGTGCCAGGACTCAGCCTGTTGTTTGTCATCTTTGGAGGGTGGCTTCTAGGAAATTTTTTAATATGAGTTTATTTTGTAGAAGCAGACGAGCTGATTCTCAGCTTTATCCTGTGTAATTCTTGCATTGTTCAGTCAGACAAAGGCTAGTGTTTCCAGTAAGTACCCATAACACTGAATTTGAGATGTTTGCCAAGGTTGGGATGGGGAAGGGAGTGTCCAGTGCAAGGCTGATGGCGTTTCATGTTCCATCACCAGAGATACTACTCTTGGGCACAGGTTCCCTTTTTAACTGATTAATTAAAACAGAGCCAAGGAAGTAGTGATGCCCTGGTAATGAAATTATCCATTTTCAAATGCAGATTTGAAGCCCTCTTGATGAATTTTCCCACCTGAATACAACAATGAAGAGACTATTTCACAGTCCCCGATTATTAAATTGGTCTGTGAATGGTTCCAAGTTGAACTGGAGCTTTAAACAGGCTTCTAATTCATTCAATGTTTTAAAATGCGTATTTTTTCTTCAAGAAGGAGGATTTTCAGGTAGGGGACAGCTGCTTGGGGATTTTGGTGAATTCCTGCATAAATTTCTCAAGAAGCACAACTTGGTGACCTGGCGGTGCAGGAGGTACTTGATTTACACTCAGTGTCTTTTAAGGCAGTGTTGCCTTTTGGATTTATCTAAACAGTACCTTAACAATAGTGTTATTTTATTTAAAAGCATTTTTATAAATTTTCTTTTAATTATAGTGATAAAGAATACCCCTCTGAAGCACTCATAAATTTTCTAGTGTTGTTTTTGGCATCAGAGAAACACAGATCTTCTGTTCCTGAGTAAGCTAGAGATGTTGGTTTTGATCTTTCTAGCTTGCTTGAGGGTTTTTGACTTGTGTGCACTACTTTTTTTTCATGTCCTGCTCACTCTTTAAATACTTAAAGTTAGTGCAGTCTTGGATAACTTGTCATGGTTAAATTGTGAACTGACTCTTAACAGTCACAAGAATTATTTCACTCTTATTTTGTTATTGATCAAGTACTTTGCCAGCGTACTTGATCTGTGATGAGCTGCTTGATGAACAGCCATCGATTAGTGTCCTGGCAGCAGACAGAGTGCCTGAAGGGCATGCGTGAAGAACATCTCCAGGAATACGTGGATCATTATGCGTCACCATGTCATGCCGCACAGAGAGCTGAGAAGAAGAGGGACCAAGCTATTTTGGCTTAATGAGAATCCTGTCCACGTTGCAAAAGAAGTGCTCATCACCTGGCCTCAGACAACGTTTCTCTTCCAATATAGGTTGCTGGCAAGAGCAATGTGCAGGTGGTGGCTATAATTACTTGCTGAGTGTTATCTGTCTGTCAAAGTACATCATATTAAACCTCAGTTTTACTTCTACTTTGTTAGAAAAAGATTAAAAGATACAGTAGAACCTGAGATCGTGCATCATTTGTTGAAAACAAGGCATCTGCTCAAAAGCAAAGTGGTTGATTTTGAAATAGATATGCAATTATTTAGATGCTTTGTTTTTATGACATTCCAGTAATCATCTTGTGCTGAACAAAAACGCTGTCACTGGGGTGGTTCTTCTCTCATATCTTTTTCTGAGAGCAGCTGATAATGAGCCTGCAGCTACTTGGTTTCCAGTGGTGCAGCCGCAAGATGAAATGGCACCAGCCCTGGTGTCCTGGTATCGTGGTGATGCTTCTCCTCTGAGGTTTTTCTGATCTAAGTGGCAGTGGTCAAGATTTCACAGGTCTGTATTATCTTTTTTAGTGCCCGAATACTGGAGAAAGCCCGGCAGCAGCTACAGGAAGAAATACTACGGATTCAGAGCCACCTCTTGGATGAGAAGAAGAAGCGTGAGCAGCACGAAGCACTGGTGAGACGGCTGCAGAAACGTGTACTGCTCCTCACCAAGGTGTGTTTCTAGATAATGTTTGGAAAAGCCTGTGTCCTTACGTTTCCTCCAGGTGTAGTCCTTGCTATTTCTTCTTTGTTCACCTCTGTAACTTGTACTACAAAGTTGCTATGGGGTGTTTGCATAGCGGGGGCTAGAAGTTAATACATCCTGAGGCTTTGCTGGTGTTCCCCACATCTGGGCTAGTGCGGTGTTGGTGATACGAGACTTCGTCTCAGGCTTGGCATTTGTGTGAGGGCAGAGAATTGAATCATGTTGTCACTAGAGTGTTTTGAGCCACTGAAGGGAATTTATAATGGCTTTGGCTGCATCTCCTCCTTCCCTAAAAAGAATCAAACGACAGCACCTTGTCAACTGTTCCTGTGGAAAAACAATTTACAGAGAGTAAGAGATTCACCTACCTTTTGTGCTGAAAGTCTGTTTGAATGTAATGGTAGGCACTAGACCAGTAAATTGAAAATATGTTTTAAGATTTTTTTCTATAGGATATATCAAAGAAGTCTGCATTATCCTATATCAGGTATGCTCTCGTGATGAAATTCTATACAATAATTTTGAAGTCTGTAGAGCATTGAAAACTTTATATTGAATTCTGAGAGTGCTCTTTACCCAAAAGGAATAATAATTCTCTGTAGTCAGAATGATAGGTACTTCACTTTCCAAGAATACTCCTCACAAAACTTCACTCATCTGAGCAATCTCCCTGACGTAGTAACGGTGGTCATGTGAATAAGTTTATGTGTGTGTATAAGGTCAGACTTGAATAGTTGGAGCGAGAGAGAGCCAGGTACATCACTGTGTACAGGGAGGAAAGGTGCTGGTATAGGAGTGTTTGAGCAAGAAGGAAAGGAGCTGTTATGTTGGTTGTACTTTAGGCTTTAATTTTCAGTGTCGACTAAAGCATTTTCATCGGTTTTAATTGTGCTGCACCCAACTCTGTGTAATTCCGTGTCATTGTTAAGCCACAGAGTCTGTGAAGTACGGTGTGGTAAGCAGGGCTGCTTGGAGCATGAAGCAACTGCTTTACAAGACTATATTCTGTCAGATTTTCTGGCTGCAGAATTTAATGCCATGGAGAGTCACATAAGTGAGAAGAGAAAAAATGACATCAGTTCTTTCTGCTTTACACTGAAGCAGGGACTACAGTCGGGGGGGATGGACCAAGCTCTCCCCATGGAGACAGAAAAGGCCTCTCTTCTCAGTCTCTCTAACACCCCCGGCAGCAGCCAGCCCTCCATACTGTTCTAGTCTGGTACTGGCACGGGTGGATATGATGCAGGTGGATACTCAACCTGATAAAAATCCTTCCTTTACAACCTTCTCAGCTGGCTAGCATTGCGCTGGGCTGCTCAGCCCTGAAGGAAGTTTCTCAAATGGTTCCTAAAATATGCCATTTAACTCATTTCCAGTCCTCAGCAGAGCCATGTTTTGTCATAGAACACGAAATATCATTACTTTTCTTTAAGTATTGGACAAAAAGACAACAGTACTTTGTCATGTAACAGATTGTACCCTAATTTATATAGAAAGGCAGAGCCTTTGCTTTGTTTGCTATCCTCCTCTGAAGAGGAGTAGAGGGAAAGTTGGAAATGTCCTTCTTCAGACCATGGTGAATAAACTTGTGTTTTGACAGTGTAAGTTTTCAGGGTGCTTAATGATTCCTCAATTTATCTGTTTTAAAGGAATAAAGACTTTGCTGTTCTCTGAAAATTGATATTCCGTGCAGGGAATGCTAGGGGTCTTTTGTGAAGAAGTACGTGCATTGTGGCACTTGGGCAATCTGTCCTTGGCACCGTTTCTCCTACTGGTTGCTCTTCTCATGCAAAATCAGAAGGAGAAACTTCGTTTAATTAAAAAAGTATGATATTGTGATTTAAAATGAGATTGAGCAAATATATTGCCTGTTAAAAATTAATATTTTACATTGAAAGCATATCACCTAGCATGGTATTTAATCATCTAATTAGTGGCATCAGTAGTACAGTATGCTTCCATGTAATTTGAGAATGGAAAAGATGAGCTTTCTCTATTGAATCTTTGTCTTGTTAAATAGGACTGTGAAAATCTAATTTGGGGGAGACAATTGTAGATATGATTGAATTGCTATTGCTTTTGATAGTGTGATTTTTGCATTTGTGTATGTTTGACCCTCTAGCAGGGCAGTGAATCTGTCCCTGTATGCTGAGCAAATAAGGATTGAAAGGCATCAAACGTGTTTAACACTGCAGGTTTAATGCGGTAACAGCTGTCCTTTCTTTGGGCTCAAACTGTAACCTGGAGTCTCAGGACTTGGATACGTTTTAGAAGATCAGTAGGAAACGATAAGCTGTTATTCATTTGGTAAGAGCAGTACCTAATATTTTAGTAGCTAGCATACTCTCTTCAGGAGGTACTTGCTTTGCCAGTCTGATTCCTCCTCAGCTTACTGATTGCTTCTCAGCTTACACTTATGGCTATTGAATTTTTTTCCTCAAGATTCAAATAATATTTTTTGGCTTTCACAGATTGCCTGTTTCACTTGTTCAGTCTTGTTCATTTTCTGCTTGCCGCAGTCTCTGCCTTTCTTGGTTGCTCTCATGTTTCCATTTCAGTACATTTAACTTCTTCCTCCATTGCTTGCTTCCTCGCCTCATTTACTTCTTTTGGGCTTTCTTGACCTTTCTTGGGCCTTTCTAGTTGCTTTACTGTTTGGAATTGGCACAGTTGTCAGTCTGGGATACTTTGGTGAGTCACTACAAATCTCACTTCCCGGGCAGACTTGAGGAACAGCATTCTCCAGGCTCTGACATACCAGGCAGTGGTCCAGCCTGATCAGTTCCACCTCTGACAGTGGGCCGGCCTTGGAGCTGCGTCCTCGCTATTCTGTGTACAAACTGAAGTTAAGAACATGTGAGTTGATTGCTTTCTCCCACGTGTCCTTGTAAATCAGGGCGGTACTTAAGTTTTCTGATCTACATGTTTTCAGTGAAACATAAGACTAGACGTGGACACCCTAGAGGTTTTCAGATGTTGATGGCTTGAAGGTATCTCCTGGACTGTCGCTCTGTTTGCATAAGGTGATGAAAAAGAAATTGATGTTTGAAGGGATGTATTCACTCGCTTTTTTAGAAATCCACTGGGCTCTGTTCGCTCTCTGTGCTGTCTTTTTGCTTTAGCTTTGCTCAGAGTTTTAGGGAAATCTTTAATCTTTGCTTTATTACTTGAGGTAGCTCCGATACAGCAGGAGTAGGAGATGTCTGAAATGCTGGGGAAAGACCTAGTCTACCTCTGCCCTTTTTCCTGTTTGACTTACTGTTGTATTAGCTTTGAATGCCGTGTTTACCTACACAGTTTTGTATTTGACTTTTGTGTTGTCCTTAAGCTTGTGAGTATTTCTGTTTTTCTGAGAGGTTTGCATACAACTGCTGGTCTTTGCTTTAATGAAGTAGGCTTATTAAAAATAGTCATTTCTGCTACTGAATGGCTAAAATTTGAATCTCTTAGGAAATATTATATGACTTGTAGGTCTTCCGAAATGAAAAACCCTTTCTGAAAATCCTTATCTGAGTGCAAACAGCTGATTGAGTCAGTGTTTAAAGGAAAGAAGGCTCTGGTCTATTGGTTTCAGGAGGGCAGCTTTCAGGAGGAACAAATGGACCTTGTGCAGAAGAAGTGAGGATGGAGAAAAACAATAAAGGCACGCTGAAGGGTTCCCAAAGCCTTCTGATGTGGAGGGCCAAAGGTTGGCTTGCATGGATCTTTTTAGGGTTGTCGCCCCCTCCTCTCCTCATGTGATTTTACCTGGTCGTAATCAGCCCTTAGCTATTTCTGTTACTTAGCTGCTGTTAGGGATCAGCCTATGCTGCACGCGTGCGGCTCAGTGACTCCTTCGAACGGATTTCTTCTGTGCACAGAGCTGGTGGATGTAACTGTAGGAAGCTGCACAGTGAGCAGAGGGTTTGACCAGAGACCACATGCCCTGCTTGCTTGCAGCCAGCCTGTGATCCTTCACAGGAAACTCTTGCCTGTTTACATACCCAAGAACACAAAATGTGAAGTGCAATTTCATTTACTTCTTGTAACTTATCCCAAATGAATCCAATTTGCTTCTCAAGTTCTAGACTTTGTGAATGTACACTGTCCTAATTGCATCCCTTGCTCTAGTATAAGGCATAACATAGCAAGTGAATTAATCTGCTTGTAATGGATATTGGTGTTTTGCTGTGTTTATTTCCTGTCTGTGCATTTGTCTGCCTTTGGGTACTCCGCTGCCCGGAGAAGAGGCTAAAAAATTCCATTTTGTTTTCTGAGCGTTCAACCAGATCTTGTGATCTGATAGGAAAGCTGTTTCTATTGAGACGTAATTTAGGCCATCACCATACATGTTGGCAATTAAATAAGTATCGATTAACCAACTCCAGCCGACTGTTTGTACCATGTGTTCCTGGAGATGTCTGCGCAAGAGTCAGTGCGAAGTATGTAAGTGACTCCCAGAGCCGAGAATGGCAGAGATGCGTCAGAAATGGGACTAGGTAATTAAACTGTTCGTTAAGCGTGGCAGATGCAGAGTTCATGACTTGATTTGCCATCTGCTTTGTTTTGTAATCAGTAAAGATTCAAAATAATGCTGATGGTTTCTCTGTCATATTGGGTCCTGCATTATGTGTTTTTCTTAGGAGGTAAATGATTTTAAAGTGCGAGGAAGGATCTTAAGGTTCTGGGGGTTCAGTGAGGGAGGTGAATTAACCCTTTTTCTGGGATACGTAAAGGTTGAACTTTAAATGTTGTGCTCAGTAGCAATAAAAACAGGCAGTCTGGCAAACATATGCCTTGCGACAGACCTTCTTCTGGGTATTACACCCTGTGCTCTGCATCCAGGTAGCACAGGCAGCTTTGGGGCAGAACTGAGCTGCTCCTCTGTGTTATGGGCAGCATCGAATGCTTTTCCCTGGCAGTTGTAATACGATGCCTCTTCCTTCGTTCAATCCACTTCATGACTCCATGGATATCATTTAAGCAGCCCCATTACTGATGCGTCACCAGCTGTGCTGCCGCTCTGCTTGTGATTGTTATCTGCTGTCAGCCTGAGCCTTGCCAATCCTTTCCCTCTGCTCGCCCTGTCTCCCCTTCGTAGATTTTTATAAACCCACAGAAGTTATCTTCCTTTTTATGCCTGCAAATAAATACATTTTAAAGCAATTCCACTGCTCCTGTTTCTGTGATTCAGCAAGGCAAGTTTGGTCGGGTGAGGCAGTACTTACTACATCACCCTGCGTGCTGGAGAAGAGGGGAGATGAGGCACTCTGTGTTTGAAAGAGGCTCAACAACCTTTTTAGATTGAGCACAGTTCCCTTTAATTTCAACTTGATTGTATTAATCAGTTCAATAATTTCAGAGAAAAGGTGATTGGTGGTTGTGGCCAGAGGGGGATGATAGCAAGGGAAGATCATTAACTGCTGAGGGACAGAGAGGGAGGTAATTGCTGCCTGTGGAGTATGGGGGGTTTGAACAGGTCTCTGCTGAATTGTAATTTTTAGTATCCAGTAACATCATGAATTTTAATTCTCAGGCTTTTCTCGTAGGATGCTTTTTTTTTTAAAGTATGGGGACTAACAGGTCAGAGATGAGGTAGACGCCTTTATGAAAAGTCTCTCCTCTTCCCCCCCACCCGTTGGCTGGTGTAATATTGATCCCAGGTTCAGTCTGGCGCAGGGTGGTGGCTGGGCTTCGTCTTTCTGGTTTACACAGGAGTGTCTGGGTTACTGGGTAGAGCATGCTAAGTTTTGTGAGAAGAAAGTAGGATTTGATGGTTTGATGACTGCTGCTGTAGGCATTTTCTGTTGGGATGGAGGAAATATCACTTTCTGTGTTTGCTTTTGTTTGTCTTTGATAGCCTGGTGGCTTGTGAGGTGGAGGTACTTCAGGGAGCGAGGATTTCTTTTAACACTAGTGTGTGTCGTCCCCCCCTCCCTTTCCCCCGTATAACCCAAATTTGTTGTGATTTTTTTGGTTTTTTTTAGTAACTTCTTCCAGTTACTAACTCTGTCATGTTGCAGTTCTGATCCACCTAACCACCTTCTGGAGCTTGGGCAGCTGCCTCCCAGGTGTAGCAGAACTGGAGGTAGTTTGCTGTACCATTTCTTGCCTGCAGTGGATGCTCTGCTAGGAGATTCTGCAAATACTTATTCTGACAAGATTTTCCTGTCTTTTTTTTTTTTGTAAATGTCTTTCTACTTCACCTTTCTTAATCAGCTTACTGTCTGCTTTGTAAAGGCCTTTGAACCACACTCTCCACTTCGCTCTGTAACAGCTTTCTAGGATCTGTTGACCTGATTTCAAATATCTCTAGATCTCAGAGTTTGAGAGGGATTTTTCTGCTTTGTCTGGACCCCCTAATTTGTCTGCTGGGTTTCATTTAGCTTATAACAGAATCTTCTGACTCTAGTTTTTATGGAAGTTGCTACAGAAAATACAAAAGAACAAATACAAATTTTATCGGCCCCAGCGTAGTCTTGACTGTGTTACGCAGCTCTGCAAGTGTAGAAACAGCAGTGTTGGTGGCTTCACCCTGCCTTTCCCCTGAACCAGTCGTAACATTTAATGAACTGGTTTCATCTGCAGTGCCTGCGCTGCCCTGTCTCTAGCATGCTGAGCAGAATCCCACAATATGCTAACAGCGATTTTTGCAGAGATTTGTACAATGGCAGACTAACTTTGGGCTGATTTATACTTGATGTTTCGTTATATTCATTAGAAGATCTTATTTGCATGCTTGACATTTTAAAATATTGTGCTTGGAATGTGTTATTTATTTTGAGACCTTTATTAAGCAACCTCAGTCTAAGGGTTTAATTGTTACTGGTAGCTAAGAGTATAATTACCTCAGGAAAATATCATGACTATATTAAGCAAGTGGAAATTGTCTTCCAGAAGAAAGTGAGTACAAGCCGTTTGCCTCTGAAACAGGCTGTTCCACAGGGCCTTCTGTCCTTTGCTAGTACAGTTGCAGAATCTCTCAATGAAGAATGAATAAGGAGAGCTGAAATCGATGCGTTTGAAGAAGCGGCTGCCTGTAGTAGTTTTGAAGCGGTGCACAAAGACTGTTTGGAAGGAGGAGGTATCTTTAGTCTAAACTCAAGTGAGATTTGCAGAGTTCTGAAAGACAGGACAAATGCGTGTGTTCTGGCATGGGCTCCCAGACAAGGGCATGCTTTTCTTCTGCTTGGTTTTCTTTGTTTGACATTAGCTTCCTTCCTTTGCCTGATTTGGTCATAGGTTTACTACTCGCTTTTTGTACGCAGTGAAGAAAGTAGCAGAGCCTTTGAGTTTTGACTTCCTTCTTCTGCTCCAAAACAACTTCTCAAAGCCGAAGAGTTCCCTTAGTTTCTCACTTGTCAGTCTGCCTCTGTTGACGGGATCTCTGGATCTGAGATGGCCGAGTGCCTTCACCAGCTGTGGGCACTGCGGGTGTTTGGGAGTGTGGTCTGCCCTCACCGTCCTGCTTTCCACTGCCTACTCTCCAGTGAGATCTTCGGCTCTTGATCTGGTGTTGTCCTCATTCTTCATAGCTAGTGGTTAAATTTGCCTTTCCACTGACTTTGGATGTTCTGCCTCTTTTTGTCCCTGTATGGGTACCTGTAGGAATTTGTCCCGCGGAGGCGTGAAGGTGATACGCTTTGTTAGAGTAGAGCTTAGACACCTGGGGGCTTTCCACGTGGAAAAGGTGAATGTAGCTTCAAATGACCAGCCTGGAGGCAGAAGATGAATTGACTTGTGGGCCTTGCCTCCCTTTCCCTTTTAGAAGCATGAAAGAGCTCGTAAAAATTATCGTAGCAATTTTTTGGGAGTCAGTTCTGTGTAATTCTTTCTCTTGCCTTTTTATGTATCTGGTAAACCTTGTAGTGATAAAAATACGGAGTTCATTACTATCTTTATATCTGATGCTTTTGAGGTGGAGGCACAAGGACAGCCTCTGCATTCTTATTAATGTTATGTCTGACATTATTTCTATTTAAGCAAGGTGTTTAGACAGTTTTAAAAAATTTATAACAATCCAGAATACGCAGCAAAGTTATGTGTTATTTTATGAGGCATTTTTGAAGGACTGTAGAAATGCCATCTTTTTTTCCCCAGAATACTGACTGAATTCTGCTTTGTCCTGCCACCACTAGATATTAATGCTCAATGCTAGGAGGTTAGATTATGAAAATTACAAATATACCCATGAAAGACTTTATTTGACCTTCAATTCTCATATTTCTTTGAGAGAAAGAGCTGTAGGACTTCTAAAGGTAAAATATTCAATAAAAAGAAATTAGGTTAATCCAATGTTATGGCTGAGAATTTAAACTCACCCAGGTCAGGTAATTCAAAGTTATAGTTCCCTTGATGCGTGTGCTGTAACATTTATTCGTTGGCTCCTCAGCCCTGAAAG
>Ga0065711_1002070_pt1 | contig 36771 bp, 26 predicted proteins | sample Hoacrofraction12_FD_59098 | JGI IMG/M metagenome (GOLD analysis project Ga0065711, IMG submission 59098) | Hoatzin crop microbial communities from Cojedes, Venezuela - Epithelial fraction 12 v2 (version 2) | ecosystem: Host-associated > Birds > Digestive system > Esophagus > Crop | place... | reverse complement strand
CCCCGCCTGGACAAGGTCCTGTGCAGCCTGCTGTAGGTGACCCTGCTTCGGCAGGGGGGTTGGACTAGATGATCCCCAGAAGTCCCTTCCAACCCCTACCATTCTGTGATTCATTATTTCAGTGTAAGCTAGAAAAGTTATTACTAATCATGAGTTTTCTGTCAGTGCCTGTACAGGACTATATAACTTATTCACAGTTAGCTGTGCCCCAACTGATGTGTAATCACTTGTCTTTCAAAACTTTTGTCAAATTATTCTTGTCTCTGAGGTGATAACAATGGCAACTCCTTGATGGCAGTAACAGGAGCAGAAAATCTCTTTCAGGTATAGTGAGTTCAGGAAATTATTTTGTTCAAAAATGTAGGTGGTTCACAGCTGAGAGCTGTTAGTAGCATTTTGCAGCTGCTTCCTGAAAGACTGGGAGGGTGGGTAAGAAATAGAAGATGTGCAAGAATGCAGGGCATAGCACAGATCTCAGATGTTGTCAAGTTCCAGGCAAAGTTTTCTCACAGTCTGAATGTAGACCAGTGTGCCATTCGAATAGTCTTGGTCTGGCTAATTGTTACAAAGTTTCATTTTATAGGGAAAAAATAACAAGACAATTCTCAGTGGTGGAGGGAGTAATTGAATCTCAATGTATCTAAATATCCTTGGCAGTTTGTATTGTGTTTTGGTTATTCAGCCGTGTGTGTTCTAATACTAGATAAGCAACGTACTATTCTGTGATTCTGTGATTCTGTGCTTTGACCTCCAGTGAAACAGTACCTTAAGTGTGTCAGTGCAATATAATGCTGGATATGAAAAGGGGCCTTTTCTGAAAGGGGATCTGATTCTTTTCTCCTCCTTGCTCAGAGATGGGTTATAAAGATAAGTTTATCCTTTTCTCTTGGGAAATTAGTCTCACTTGCACTTTTATCTGTATTTGTCAATTTTCTGCCCTGATACAGAAGTATATCCAAGAAGCCAGGAGTCTGGGCAGCACTATTCGGCAGCCCAAACTGTCTAACCTCTCTCCATCGGTAATTGCACAAACAAACTGGAAGTTTGTGGAAGGCTTGTTGAAGGAATGCCGAAATAAGGTAATACAGAGAATATTTCTGTTCTCTTACACCTCATGTCCAACCTTTGTGGACCATTTCTTGGCCAGTATGTTTGAACATCCCCCCCCCTCCTTCTACCATCTGTTTCTGCTTTATCCAGTATAAAGATTTTTGCATGATAGTGAGAAATTTATGAAGAGATAACGTATTTAGAAATTCTGCAAGGAGTGGAAACTTTATCAAACAGGTTTATGATAGAGAACATAAAGTGATAGAAAGAGATTGCATATTCTGATGGGTCTTTATCATCCTGCTGCCCATGTCTATTATAGCTTCTTTCATTTATCACTAGTGAGACTATACTATTTCAACAAGAGTGAATGTTCCAAAAGAGGAGGTTGTGGTGAAAATGCAGGAGCTTTTCTCATAACTAAAGAAAGTGAGTTAACAAACTTCCGAAACATAAGTTTTCAAGAACGTAATGAAGAGATTTGGCATTAGTTTGTAGACATGCTTCACCGGTATATATTTGAGAGTATATTAATATGAATTAAATGCTAATGTTTATACTGTCATGGTAAAGAGAATAATTATCAGACAGACACATTCTTGCCTTAACTCATTGGAGGTAATATAGCAATAATATACAACTTTTCATTAAAATGTGTTTAATGCATGCATCTAATTCTGATTTCACTTTAGTTTTCTGTGTGTATGAAACTGTCCAAATAATCCCATTCACTTAATAGAGGCACATGACAGTGAAAATCCTTGAAGATAGAATTGATGCTTTCACTGTGGGAATGCAACTCTAGGAAATATAGTGAGCCTGCTGTTAGCAGAGAGAGAAATTACTGGGGAAGGTGAGGAGGCAAAGAAGCTAGAGACTAACTTCATCTCAGCTAAGGCCTTCATCTCAACTAAGACTGTGCATAGGTGCCTAAGGGAGTATTATTCATTTAAGAGCTACTGTAGAATAGCAACAAAGATGAAAAAATGTCTAAGAGATGAGAAGAAGTGATTCCCTAGTAATTTTTCCCTCCAGGTAGCTATATGATGAATATATTGTGACTGGGAGACTGTATTTTAAGAGTTGGTGAGAGCTTTGTTGGCCAGTATGAAATTGTGCACAATTTAAGAAAATGTGGCTCATCGGAAAGCTCAGGAGATGCACTCCAAAATGGGTTTGGTTTAAACGCAAATACCCTTCTGGCAGAACAGGGTCTCACAGGAATGACGTATACCTCTGCTACTTGGAAGCATTTGTGCACATTCACCTCCCCTGGGAGGAGGTGAACATAGAGTGCTGCTCCAGTCCAGCACTCAGCAGGCTTCAAAAACACCCAAAACCTGTGTTACAGGGCCTTGCTGCTAGCCCCCTAGCTTGTCAATGTGTGGCCTGCTGTTCCCTCTTTTGGGGTTACTCTGTGGAGGCTTATGTGCACATTGAAGTGATCAACACTGCTGCTGCTGTGGCTTAAAAAACAGGGATAAAAGAAATGCAGTCCTGCACTAGCCTCAGAAATACTGCGTACATCCAGTTATTCCGCTAAATCTTTGCTATTGTGTGCTTCCTTGTTGGTTTTTTAAAAGGTGTAAGTGATCTTGAGTCCCTGTGGAAAGAATTAATTCTCTTTTGCCTTGTCCTTTTTGAGACCAAGAGGATGTTGGTTGAAAAAATGGGTCGGGAAGCTGTGGAGCTAGGTCATGGTGAAGTGAATATCACAGGTGTGGAAGAGAATACCCTGATAGCCAGTCTGTGTGACCTCTTAGAAAGGATATGGAGCCATGGTCTGCAAGTCAAACAGGTGAGGAATAAGTATTCCTGTATGTTGCAGAGCACACTTTCCTAAAGTAATTTTATGGTCTTCCTCTCTTTGCTTTCAGAGGATACCTGTTGTGTGTATATAGACGTGTTAAATACTTGTCCCCCCAGGCTTATATATGTCAGTTACTACCCTCTTGTCAGTCTCCACTTTTTGCTCTGGGTCTGTGCAAAGGCACAAGTAGACATATTCCACAGAAGACTTCTTGGAAGACTTTATTTCTGTTTAACCTGGGTTGTTTTTTTGTTTTTGTTTGTGGTTTGTTTTTTTTTTTTTAATAGTATGGTAAATAAAACTATTTCTGTGTTCTTAAGCCTTATGTTATTGGAGTAGCATAGGCTATGACCCAGTGTGTGCTACAGGTGCTGACAATGGGATATGGTAATTGGAATTGTTTTCATGAAAGATAATTTAGTTTTTAAGAGTAAAACCCTTGCTATTCTGATTCTTCCTGAATGGTGTAGAGGTAGTTAAGTGATGTTTACAAGCTCACTAGTTAGAGGTATTTATTTTCATATGAAATTAATATTTGTTTGCTGTGCTCTTCCATGTGGAGTTGCTTGTGGGACTAGATGGAGTTTGGAAGGCCTTTATACCTTCCTCCTACTTTGTACAAAGGCATAGCAAGGACAGTGAGGATTATAACTTTTTAAAAAAGAATGTGCAGACTAAATACATGTAATCCAGACTACTGTGATTCATTATCTCTGTTCCCAGCACCCAAGCGCCAGTGTTTAAATCTGCTCTCCTTCAAACTATATAGCAGTTTTCTATGCGAAGATTTATCATGTGATTCTCTCCCTTCCCTCTTGTATATCACTTAGGATAGAAGCTGTACTGCTTTCATCTTAGAAGACAGAGCATCAGTATACTCTGCTTCAACTCAGATTTGGGCCTTTCAGACCACCAGACGGCCAACCCTACATAAGGTTAATGCTTTGGATTGATTGCAGATGTTGGCAAACAGTGCTGAATGGTAGAATAAATGCAGTGGTGGAATGTAATAAGAGGCCTGATGGAGGAAGTGCAGTGCATATCATATTATGATCCATAGTTTTGTTAAAAAAAAAGCACCACTATTTCTCTTTGTGGTCTGGCCTTTATTAAATATGCAAAAGCCTGCTGTTTTATGCATTGATTTTATTTTTCAATAGTGTGCTGAGGAAGACTCTTCTTTCTCGGTTGACCATAGTAATGAGGATGGCTTTTTTTCCACTAGTCCCTGCTTTTACCTCTTCTCTGCTGATGAACCCTGATAGATATACATTAGCTACCTACTAATTCTTCCACGTTCCACACCTTCCTTTGTGCAGAGCCATGCAGGAGAGTTGTCGGATGTAGTGTCTAATGACTGAAGTAGTTTGAACTTGCAGAAGGCCTTAGTTATTCCCTTGCCTGTACTCTGTCTGCTTTCCTTAGGCTGTCTTCATTTCCCTTACAGATACAGCTTGCATCATCATTGCTGTTCGGTGAGGTTAAAGGAGAGTAACATGATGGTGAAGGAAGTGGACAGATATATACTGCATGAATTCTTACATTCATTATCATGGTGGACATCTTTTTGCTGCAGGATCCTTTGTTTGCTGCTTTATGTGATCTGTTGCAGTTCTTGCCATGGCAGCTACTTGCTGAACACTAGACTGTGTTTATGTGTGTGTTATTTGAGAGAAATGCCATTTTGGATGTAGCTGTTCACTGGTTGATATTTTTCATGCTCTCTTTCTATGTTTTTATGAGACTTGCAATTTTGGCTCTCTGTGTTGGATCTGTCAGGTACACACATGAGAAATTGAGCTTCTCCGGATTTTTTATATCTTCACCACTGAATGCATATTTTTAATATATTTCTCTCAACACAGATGTTGCAGATACTCTAGGCTTTATCTTGTGGAGGCATGCCACTGCTGGAATAATCCCTGATGGTGGTTGTTAGTTCTTGATGTCAACTGTAGTGAGCTATGGGATTGAAGTGTTTAGAGATTTTTCAAGATAGTTTTTTAAAAAAATATTTCAGAGTTGAACCATAATCACTGCACCTCCAGGCAGGCACTTACATGATTTGAGATGACACTGATAGTGCCGAATTGACAACTGTTGCTTTACAGTTATGGTTTCTTTTTTCATAAAGTTGTAAATAAAAATATGGCTTTACAGTATGATTGCTTTTCTGAAATGCAGAGTTGCTAAATCTTTACTGGGATTTAAAGTTAATAAAATAATTCCGGATGATGATAAGTAATACTAATTAATTTCCTCTCTAAGTAATTCCAATTAGTGTGCTGGAGAGCCCCTGTTCAATTACTGCTGCCTTTCTGTGGCTTTGCAAACTTTTGATTTATCATGCAGAATATTATAGGGTGAATCCAAGGATTTTTATTTAGTTTGCCAGCAGAAGACTTCCTCACATTCTGCTTTAGGCCACCAGAGTTTTAAGAAAGCGACGTAATTAGTAAGGTGCACCTTTTAATGTAATTTGACGTATTTATCTTGGCCTAAATACTACATCCCATACTTTAACATTTAAGTTGGTTTTATAATGTGTAGAGCTAGAGTATTCTTGCTGATAAGCTTTCGTTGTCCTGCTTGTGTTTTGGATTGTCTTTTCTTACTGTGCTTGTGATTATCCAAGTCTTTTGCCTGTTGAAATTGAGGGGGATCTTTTGAGGTTCTGAAAATTAACAGCATGCATCTGTAGCTCTGAGTTACCCTGAATGGAACAGATGAACAAGACCTTGGTCTGGGTGTAAGATGGTATACTCAGTTGTCGTTTCACTGCTGGAGAGGCAGGGAGGGAAAGACACATAGTACAGGTTATGGCTTCGTACTTAGAACTTTACTCACACACAGTGTTTTACAAGCCTTTAAATGTTTTTTTTTTATTGTCATGTTAATGAACTATGAAAAATTAAATTCAAATGACTTTTTCCTGTTGCCAGAATCATTAGATCCCAGTAGTTTGACTCTTGCATTTCTCTGTTAACCTCTTTAACTTCCTGAGCAACACCGCCTTCTGTCTCGTTTTTGGTTCTTACCAATAACTTTATAGGGAGAAACATATTTAAAGAAAGTTTTTGTTAGGCTGATACTTTCAAGGATGATTTAAACTTTTTTTTTTTTTTTTAATTCAGCTGGTAGTGGGTTTCTTTAACTAGTATTTTTTTATTTATTTATTTTAGGGAAAGTCTGCTTTGTGGTCTCATCTGTTGCATTACCTAGAAAACAGACAGAGAAAAACTACATCAGGCAGCTTCAGTACCTCTGGTAAGATTGGTTCTGCTGGAAGAAGACAATAAAAAACTATGAGTAAGAGATGCCTGCAGCTTTGCACGGTGCAGAGATTGTTTCCTTGGAAATATCTGTCACTGAGCATAACTGAACCAAGTATTCTGTCCGCTACAGAATTAATATGGACCTGGTGTATTGTCTCAATATATTTTCTGAAAAATAAACTGGTTTGGATTGAACCCACTTATTTGGGCCTGGTGTCTGACTACTGCAGTAGTCAGATACCAGAAATATCTGATGTTTCAAAGATAGTCTTTAAAATGGATCTGCTCCAATATACCATTCTCCTTGTGACACAGTCACTACATGACTAGCAAAGCATATTGTGTTATGGATGGGGGTGGAAAACAAGTATAAGCATGTGAAATTGTGCTGTACATCCTGAAGTTTTACGTTCTTTCTTGAAAAACAGCTGAACAGTAGCTTTACTGTTTAAAAGAAATAGACATTTAAAAAAGACACTGAAGAAACCTATTTTAATTTTTGTTATATCAAGTGTTGCAGTAAAAACAATATTGCACATAAGATCCATTGATAATCTCTTTCTAAGGTTATTAATGTAACTTTTAAACGCTACTTGTGTCACATGGGGGCTTACAGTGTAACTTTGGAGAGCAATGGGTTTGGGGAGGCAGTGGGTGCCTTTTTTTTTTTAAAGTTGCTGTAGGCAGAGCTGAGCATTACTAACCTGCACAAGGTCCTGTAAGCAATCAAAAACAAAGGTTTGGAAAGTATAAAGTCTCTTAAATGTCACTTGGTCCATAATGTTTTTGCGTATCAGACTGAAGTTGCAATCAGTTGTATGCTTTCTAACTTGGGAATGAGGGCAGTGACTGTTTAATATCCAGCTTGATTCTAGAGTGGAATTTGAATGATAAGAGTAATAATACTTCTTTTAAAAGCCCAAAATGTGCTATTTTTTTAAAGTAGTGGTGTTACAGGAGTGTGCAAAGTGATAGATGAGTTAAGTATATGATGTGTAGTGTACTAAGTAAAGCATGTTAAATACTGTTTTCTGGTGTCAACAGTGCCAGTTTTACTATGTGGGAAGAAAATAATGCTTGATTAGTATATGTCTTAAGCCATTTGATGTCATACCAATTTCAGCTGAATCTAAGCTCATTAATGTGTTAATGTTCAGTGTGTGGTGATCTGCATAACTGTCTGTGTAGCATATTAGAATTTCATGTCATTTGAAGTGGAAATACGCCACAATATTTTCAGAAAGCAGTGAGTGACCAATAATGCAAGAGTGCAAGTTCATGTTAATTCAGTTTCTTTTTTATATCGATTTAAAAATCTTTAGCTGAATTTCTGCTAACAAGAAATTCTCTTCTCCTGAATCTAGGAATACTTCTTGATTCAGAAAGGAGAAAGTCTGATACCAGTCCAGCCATGTCACCGCTTAGAATCTCTCTCATCCAGGATATGAGGCGAGTTTAACTATTAAAACCAACATAGAAAACTTACAAGATTTGCATACTTGTTTCTGTGCATAATGTGTACCATACAGAAAAGTCTGTGTTTCATACGTCAGGAGGAGGATGTGGGGAAGGAACCTGCTGAACTGTTTTAAAGTATGTAGTGCAACCTTTTCATTGACCTTTACAAAAACATGTTTCATACTGAGGAGATTTTATATTGTCACAGCTACTAGCATATAGAAATACCTTGACACAGTTTTCATCTTTTTGTAAGTATTCTGTATTCTTTAATTTCCACAGAGATGTGGGTGTAGCATATGTATTTTCCCAGTCATTGCCAAGTTTGTTGTGTAGCTCTGAGCTCATTCTTGCTTCTCAGTGGAGAAAGCATTTTAAAGAACTTGTTTGATCTAAAGAGTGGGTTTATCTAACATTGAGTACTGTAGTGTGTATAAAACTCTGCTCAATGCCTTCTTTTCAGTACATCAAAAACCAGTATGCAGAACTTCTAAATTAATGTTCAAATGATTTTTTTTTTCCTTTTTCCCTACCAATATCTGATTTTTTTCAGTGGTAAGGAGTGAACTGAGGATTTTCAAGGGACATGCTTGTCCTTTCAAAATATATAATTTGTCTTGCATGCATGCAAAGACAGTATTTAATTTTCCGAAGCACTCAGCCGTAAATACTGCATTGATAAGGTCCAGAATGATTCTTAAATCATGTGAGGCAATGAGCCTGGTTTAGAATTTTGTAAATAGGGCACTGCATTGCAGATGTTTCCATTTCAGGCTTTTTTTCAGCTAGATATGCAAGGAATTTAGATACTGCTGAATACTAAGGTGATCATGCCTGTTTTTTCTGCTTGTTTGCCTGGTATTTTGCATTCTTGGCAAAATTCCTTCTTCAGCCTAGCTTGGTTCAAAAGAAGTGTTGCACTTTAAAAATAGTGGGCAGTGTCTTTTTTTTTCTTTCCTCTCCCCCAGGCACATCCAGAACATTAGTGAGATCAAAACAGATGTTGGCAAGGCCAGAGCCTGGGTTCGTCTCTCTATGGAAAAGAAGTTGCTCTCTAGGCATCTAAAACAACTGCTTTCAGATCATGAACTCACAAAGTAAGATGGTTTGTCTTGGGCAGAGCTTTTAAAAATTAAGCCTGTTTAGTTGCTTGACATAAAAAATGCAGAAGTGTTTACTCTCCCATCTGCTTAGCAGTGGTGCAAAAGGAATGGAACAAACTAGTGTTCCAAGTATGTCTCTCTACCTGTGTATGAGCTATTTGGAAATTATGTTTCAGTGCTGGGGTTCTTCAGATACAGAATCAGATCTGTCAGCGTAGACTGTCTGTGACTTTGAGGTGAAGTCTTCAAAAATTACTAGGGATTAAGTAAAATGGGGTGGAAGTCCAAATACCACTACTTTGCTGGGTCAAACCTTTTATCTTGGCCCTCTTTCTATAACTGTGGGATATTTTGTTTTCCTTTGATTGTTTGTGTGTTTTTGCAATGCATGACAAAGTACAGCTGAGGTCCTTGGTGCAGTTCTGTCATGATAGGAAGAGTCTAAAGGCACATCCAGATGTGCTTCTGTGATTCTTGTTAGTGTGACTAAAAAGTGACTGTTCCTTAGCTTCTCACTTCTGTCTCCAAATCTGAGACGTTCTTGTAACTCCTTTCAGTGCAGTGTAAGATAACGTAGATAAAATCAACTTCTGGTGTGGTTTAAGAGAGTAGATGAATGGTGTATATGCAGTACCTTGAAGGGGACTAGGAAGGCTGTGATGATCAGTTCTTGCATCTCATTTTTGGGCAAGCAGCTCAAGATGAGAGCCGGTAATCTTCAGAAACCTTCCATCTAAATCTTTTAGAGTATGATTGTCCACATCTCTAGATCAAACTGACAGTGTCTCAGCTTTGTTTGTTCTCTCTTACACAATAAAGGTTTTGCATTTATAGCCTGCTTAAGAACATAAGGTGAATTGCTTTCATAATAGTCAAATATGTGCTATTAAGATCCATTTTTTTGTTTTTATTACTTCTCCTAAACATTTTGTGTGACTTTCAATTCTTTGCGTATGAAGTCATAAAAAAATTATGAAAAGACCCAACCACTGAGACCCAAAACACCCAAAAAGAGTAATTGTGCTATAGGAAGAAAATGGGAGAAGTTGGGGGTGGGGGGGCGGGGGGGCAATGTGAGTGAAAACTGAAGACTTGAACCTAGAGAGAGTTCCAAATACTGCTGGCTTAAACTCTGTCAAAAATACTCTCTGCTAGTGCTTCTTGCAAGTATGCATCTTGAAGGGCAAAAGGAGAAATGCTCAGCATAAGGACTTGTTTACTTGCTGAGGTCCAGAGCACATGTGCATTATATTATGTTTGTAAATGTAAATAATTCTTTTGTAAATAGTTGCACAAATCAGAGTACGGGCTGTACTTAAGACTAATTGTTTTAGAAGTAACAATTTGAGGTTTGTTTAGTGTAACCTGTGCAGAAAAAAATGTATTTCTGGTGAGGATGGATATACTGTTTACTCTGTGGAAATTAAAAGTTCTCTTGTATCGTTGAATCATAGAATGGTTTGAGTTGGAAGGGATCTTACAGATCATGTAGTTCCAACTCCCCTGCCATGGGCAGGGGTGCCTTACACTAGACCAGGTTGCTCAAAGCCCCATCCAACCTGGCCTTGAACACCTCCAGCGATGGGGCATCCACAACTGCTCTGGACAATCTGTTCCAGGGCCTCACCATCCTCATAGTGAAGAATTTCTTCATTGTATCTAGTTTAAACCTACCCTCTTTCAGCTTGAAGCCATTACCCCTTGGCCTATCATTACATACCCTTGTAAATACTCACTCTCCGGGCTTCTTGTACCCTTTCATGTACTGGAAGACTGCTATAAGGTCTCCCTGCAGCCTTCTCTTCTCCAGACTGAACAGCCCCACCTCCCTCAGCCTTTCCTTACAGGGGAGGTATTCCATCCCTCTGATAATTTTTGTGGCCTTCCTCTGGATGTGCTCCAACAGGTCCATGTCTTTCTTGTGCTGGGGGCTCCAGAGTAGGATGCAGTACTCCAGGTGGGGTCTCACCAGAGTGGAGTACAGGGGCGGAATCCCCTCCTGCTGGCCATGCTGCTTTTGATGCAGCCCAGGATATGTTTGGCTTTCTGGGCTGCGAGCGCACATTGCTAGGTCATGCTAAGCTTGTGGTCAGCCAACACCCCCAAGTCTTCCTCAGGGCTGCTTTCAGTCCATTTCCGCCCAGCCAGTATTTGTGCTTGGGATTGCCCTGACCCATGTGCAGAACCTTGCATTTGGCCTTGTTGAGGTTCTGACGGGCACACCTGTCAAGCCTGTCAAGGTCCTTCTGGACAGCACCACTTCCCTCCCACGTGCTGACTGCACCACACAGCTTGGTGTCGTCAGCAAACTTGCTGAGGGTGCACTCAGTCCATGACTATCCATGTCACCGACAAAGATATTAAACAGTGCCAGTCCCAGTACTGACCCCTGAGTAACGCCATTCGTCACAGGTCTCCACTTGGACATCGAGCTGTTGACTGCCACTCTTTGAGTGGGGCCATCCAGCCAATTCCTTATCCCCCAAGTGGTCCATCCATCAAATCCATGTCTCTCCAATTTAGATATGAGGATGTCATGCGGGACAAATGTCAAATGCTTTGCATAAGTCTGTGTGGGCCTTCATAATTGTCATTAGCTTTAATTGAAGACTTCTTTCTGGAGACAGCTTAGCCTGTGCTGTCTGCTCTTCCTTTCCTATCCTTCCACACACACCACCTTCCAAGAAATGTCTTCCCCAACCCTCCCAAACTCCAACTGCTAATTATTTGGGATTTGCCTTGTATTGAAATATGTTGGACTTTCTTATGAAGCTGTGGGCTTCCAACAGTCTTAAGGTTAGGCCTCTCCAGTGAAGTCAACAGTCAAGATCAGGTTAAATTTAGCAGTGCTTGTCCCATGCAGAAGTAGTGCAGTGAGAGGTGTTTGGGTGGGTGTTTACTACAGGCTACCTGACCAGGAAGAGGAAGTCTATGAGGCATTCTCCAGACAGCTGAAATTAGCCTCATGATCACAAGCTCTAGTTCTTATGGGGGACTTCAGCTACCCTGGTATCTGCTGGAAAGACCACACGGCAAGACACACACAGTCCAGGAGGTTCCTGCAGAGCACTGATGATAAATTCTTGACACAGGTGGTGGAGGAGCCAATGAGGAGAGGTGTGCTGCTGGACCTTGTGGTGACAAATAGGGAAGGACTGGTTGAGGATGTGGAGATTGGGGGAAGCCTTGACTGCAGTAACCCTGAGAAGGCGGAGTTCAGGATCCTGCGAAGAAGTGGGATCACAGCCTTGGACTTCAGGAAAGCTAAATTTGGCCTCTTCGAGGACCTACTTGGAGGAATCCCATGGGTTAGGGCTCTAGAAGGTAGGGGGGTCCAAGAGAGCAGCTCGCTGTTTAAGCATCACTTCCTCCATGCTCAGGACTGGTGCATCGCCATGAATAAGAAATCAAGCAAAGGAGGCAGGAGACCTGCATGGATGAGCAAGAAGCTTCTAGCAAAACTCAAATGGAAGAGAAAGGTACACGGAATGTGGAAAGAGGGGCAGGCCACCTGGGAGGAATACAGAAACATTGTCAGAGCATGCAGGGAAGCAACAAGGAAAGCTAAGGCCCACCTGGAATTAAATCTGGCAAGGGATGTCAGAGACAGGAAGAAGGGCTTCTTCAAGTGCATCAGCAGCAAATGGGTGACTAGGGAAAATGTGGGGCCATTGCTGAATGAGGTGGATGCCCTGGTGACTGAGGATACAGGGAAGGCAGAGCTACTGAATGCCTTCTTTGCTTCAGTCTTTACTGCTAAGGCTGGCCCTTGGGCATCCCAGACCCTGGAGGTAAGAGAGAACGCTTGGAGAAAGGAAGACCCGGCCTTTGTTGAGGAGGATCAAGTTAGAGATGGTTTAAGCAAAGTGGACACCCACAAATCCATGGGTCCTGTTGGGTTGCACCCACGAGTGCTGAGGGAGCTGGCAGATGGCATTGCTGAGCCACTCTCCATCATCTTTGAGAGGTCCTGGAGAGGTGCCCGAGCTTCTGTCCAGTTCTGGGCTCCCCACTTCAAGAAAGATGAAGAACTACTGGAGAGAGTCCAGTGGAGAGCTACGAGGATGATGAGGGGACTGGAGCATCTCTCCTACAAGGAAAGGCTGAGAAGAGAGCTGGGCTTGTTCAGCCTGAAGAAGAGAAGGCTGAGAGGGGACCATATAAATGCTTATAAATGTCTTTAAGGGTTGATGTCAAGAGGATGGGGCGAGACTCTTTTCAGTCGTGCCCAGCGACAGGACAAGGGGCAACGGGCACAAACTGAAGCACAGGAAATTCCGTCTGAACATGAGGAAGAGCTTCTGGACTTTGAGGGTGAGGGAGCACTGGAGCAGGTTGCGCAGAGAGGTCATGGATTCTCCTTTTCTGGAGATATTCAAGACCCGCCTGGACAAGGTCCTCTACAGCCTGCTGTAGGAGACCCTGCTTTGGCAGGGGGGCTGGACTAGATGATCCCTTCCAACCCCTACCATTCTGTGTAATTCTGTGACTTTCCACACAGCACCACACTCCACACCACAGCCACACAACCCATCCCCCCCCCTCAAAGAAGAAGAAAACCCGACTTTTAACACTGGCCAATGCACTGTTCGTCTATCACAGACTCTGATTCTCTAGAACACAGTGAGACAGCAGTAAAAATATTTTTAAAATGACAGTGACAAGCAAAGGAGCAACTTGCATAGGAATGACATCCATTCTGTGTAATTCCGAGTGCTTTGTGCTGCTTATTTAGATATCTTACTTAAAGAAAGATGTTTTAGGCAGCATGGGTTTAAAGTGTGCTACATTTGTTTTTAGAGAAAGGAGTGCCAAGTTCAGTGAGGTACCAAAAGTAATTGTGCACCTTCTGCTGTTTTACATTTAACGTGATTGTGTGTTGTTCTTTTTTGAAGCAGCTGTTAGCTATTTTAATTAACTTGGTCTCTTCACTTGGCATTTGCTAAGAAATACAAGAAAACTGAAACGTGTTGGTTTCTTTCTAGTCTGCAAAGGGACTAGAGTTAGGGAAACAGAAGGAAATCACATAGCTTTACTCTCTGGAGACCTTTATGTGCACAAGTGAACTGAGAAATCTTACACTTTGAAAAGGCAGGACAGTGCATAACCTTGTGGACAGGCTGTCTAAACATGTTGTTCAGATTGTTCAAATGAAACATGGGCGTGGTCACCCATGAGACAGTTGCGGGTTTGCTAGTCTTGTGGCTGCAGGCAGGTTATGTTGATTTAAGACTCAGTATTGTTATTTCCACTGAACATTTCCTGTCAATCTCTAGTGTTATGTAAGTGAGAATATGTGCGTGTGTTAATCATCATTGATTTGTTTTGCAGATTTCTGGCTTGTGAGTCACTTGCTGAATTTTGTAATTGATATCTGAAATTGAGGGAAGTTGTCAGGATGCCGTTCTGGCAAGAATAACCTATCCGTGGCTGTGTCAGCTTTTCCAACACCCAGTTCATGCATTCATGATGTTTTGAATATTCCTCTAGCATCCGTTGCATCTTGGCATCCTCTTCTTTTGTGATTATTCACCAACACTGGTGTTATTTATTGGTTGCATAATTAACAAAAATAGTGGTGATTGCTGCATACAAGTGAGCAAGAGTATTTTCCAGTCAAAATTTGCACTTGAAAAGGTCGAGGTTGTAAATTCTTTTCAAGGTTTCTCAGTTGCAAGTCTTGCAATGTTAAATTCTCTAATGCGTTTGAGTAATTTCAATAAGTATATAAGGCTGGACTAGATGATCCCCAGAGGTCCCTTCCAATTGTTTCTGTTTACAGTGCATTCTTGTGCATAGACATTGTGCATAGACATTGTCTCCACTAGTGAGAGAATGCTACTGAGCTACATGTTTTGATATTTCCACTTAAAAGAAGCTGCAGTTCTGTGTGGTGTCGCAGTCCTAGCAAAGAGTTTGCAGCCCAGTATAAGGGAACAGTAGGACTTTAGGCAAGCTTTGCATGCTTATGATTTTAGTTATGTCAGGAGCTGTGGTGCTGTAAACACTGAAACTATTCCCAAGCAGGTTGTGCTGGTTGTTGTAGGCCCTGGGTTATTGCCTGTAACCTAATATAAGGAGATAGCCCCAGTGTTTGCCCTAGCGTCCTTTGAAAACAGTCTTCTAACTGTCTTGCGTCAGGTGCTGGAGGAGTCTCCCACGGCACCATCTGCTTGGAAGTAACTTACGAGGACTCTCTTGACTTCAGTTCTGTCATTTTACAGGGCCAAAAGAAGTCAGAAAATATTTGCCAGGAAAGTACAAAATTCCTTTTTCCGTCTTTTGGGGTGTTTTGGGGTGGGAGAAAACCCTTAGACCACCCCAAACCGTGCTTTCGAGGGTGGAAAATAGTGTAGAGTATTGGATTGATGCACTTCAGAGACTTCAGACTTGCAGAGTATTGAAATATCTTGGCACATTAAATACTGTTGGCTCTACCAGTATCATTTGTCATTTGTAATCGCTTGCACATTCTTCATAGTTTACTTAATAAATCTGCACAATAGAAAACATGTCAATGAAAGCATCTTGTTACTATGACAGATTATTTGTTTTGCTTTGTCAGAAAACTCTACAAGCGTTATGCATTCCTCCGCTGTGACGATGAGAAAGAGCAATTCTTGTATCATCTTCTGTCATTCAATGCTGTTGATTACTTTTGCTTTACCAATGTTTTCACAACAATCTGTAAGTATTTGCTTTCCCTGGCACTCTGATTTCCAGATTAGGTTGAGTCCTTATCCAAAATTTTAAGCAGCTGAGCAACATACCTTAATGTAATTGTTCTACTTTCTTCCTGGTATCCATCTGTGTATGCTGTATCACTGTTTCTGTGATCCTCTCTGGTGGGCAGTAGTGTGTGTGTCTCACTAAAGGCTTTTGTTTCCAACTTGGTAAAATACACAGTTTTAATCCTTTCAGTTGGGGGAGAGTTCTCAATAGAAAATTTCGTGGTTGGATTGTTTGCATCATACTAAACAAGAACAGTATGGATTGTTCGTTATCAAGGTAAGACTATTAACACATGCTGGGAATTAAAAAGAAAAAAACTTTCCCCTTGTCATGCTCAGCCTACTTTGCCACATGCCTGTCTCTGAGTTTAGGATAACAATGAAATGCCCATTGAGGGCCACATGAGAGCACTGCAACGCTTTGAAGTACCTTTTGTTTTCTTAAAAAAGGTGCTCTAGAGAAACTTTTAATCTGTTGCTGCTGATACTTACATGTGTTACAGAGTTCTCATGCATTTGTGTGTCTGATGCCACAGGACCTCGTTAGTAAGGCAGAAATAAGGAAGGACTTTTAACAAGGCTTAGAAAATTGGGAGTCAGTGTTTATGAAAGGATTCAGACCTCATGGTAGGAGCTACCTTTTGTGTGTTATGATCCATATTTGTGTGTATGAAAAACAAAGCAGGCAGACCTCTAAGCAAAATAGTTTTTGGTCGTCTTCTGGGCAAGTTCTGGACAATGCTGAAATCTGGTTTCCTGGATGCAGTTAAGTTGTCACTTACTTTAAGGCTATCAGCACAGGAAATAGAGAGAAATATTTTAATTCATTCTTAAATGCTACGGCCATCAAGCTTTTAAGAAAATCCAGCCACCAAATGCTTTCTTGAGGGCACTGACAGCTGAGGAGACATTGAAGGAGAAATGTATTAAATGCCTCAGCTGAAAAGCCCTAACTGTAATCTGTTTGTGCACTATAAAAGAAGGGCAGATTGCCAAGAAACACGATGACCATTCAGATAGTTGGATTTTGTTATAAAAGTTTGGTTAATGGGGGCTCTGCATGAGATAGTAGGCGATTAAAGAGCACATGAATTTTCTCAGGAGCACATGCCTCCTGAGTCAGACAAGGGGCTGTAATTTATGTGATACTATGCTGAATTAGTCACTGGTAAACCAGGGGACCAGAAAGCATTTGAGCATGTGTGTGGTGTCAGTTAGATGGGAAAAAATTTGTCTGTTCTTTTTAAAATCAAGAAGTCTCACAGTTAGCATGTCTAAGAGCAACATGGTGAAGAGAAATTTGCAGAATTATAGTGTTGTTTCACTGAATTTCTTCAGCCACGGTAGTGAATGCTGCTGCAAGCAAGCCCTGCAAAAAAAGGCAGGGAATTGGTGTTAGTTGTGTAGTGTGCGTGTGTGCACACACAAAAGCAGGCAGTTAGGAGTTGAGCATTGACTTGGATGCTGAGCTACAGTGTAGTCCTGGATACATGAAGATTTTGTCTTTACTTACTTGTCTCTAAGCTGGGGAGAAATGACCATCTTCATGACATGTTTTGAGGATGGTAAATGGAAAATTATTCTACCCATATGAAGGCATTATTCTATTCATATTTATTTTTTCGTTTCATAGTGTTTTGCTGTCAGCTCTGCTGCTTAATAACTGCTATGTGTACACTTCCTGATTGTTAATCAGTGCTAAGTGTGCAAGTGTTAACATGATTAAATAGCAGCTCTGATGTTTTAACATTTCATGATACTGCATTACTATTTTACGACTTATCTTTTCCCCATCTCTTCATTAAAGAGGTTATATAATTATCCTTCTTCATTTTTTAAGTGTTGTTTCTTCTTGTGTTCGCAGTGATACCATACCATATATTAATTGTTCCTAGCAAGAAACTTGGTGGCTCAATGTTCACAGCCAATCCTTGGATCTGTATCTCGGGAGAACTGGGTGAAACAGGAGTCCTGCAGATTCCCAGGAATATATTAGAAATGACTTTTGAGGTTTGTACTGCTTTGATACAAAAAATGTTTTGGATGTTCTGTTTGTTCAGTTTTAAATTATTCCCTTTCTCTACCATCTTGCCATACATTTCGTATCTTTAATCTATGTAGTTAAGTTGCAAATACTTCCTGTTCCTGTACATAGCAAATTTAATCTATATTTAGTTACATGGAGAGCAAAATGACTGACAAATCCTTAGTGCAAGGATGGACAAGACTGTCTTTCTATTACAACTTTGTGCTATAATGGTGGGAGGTGCCATATTCTGCTCTGTTTTTTGTGTGTGTGCGTGCAATGGGTAAAAGATAGTTCATCTATTTCAACTGATGTTCTCTGCTGAACAAAACAGTATTTAACAAAACGACGCAAACAAAACAACCTACTTCTAGAATCTGGCCCAGAATCAATCATGCAGTCAGAAAAAGAGAACCACATTTCTGATTCCCTGTCTGAGCATGTGCTCTAATAGTTCACTCCTCCAACATGCTGCTGTCTTTCAGTTTGCTCTGACAAAAGTCTTTATTTAATTTGCAGTGCCAGAACCTGGGAAAACTGACCACAGTGCAAATAGGACATGATAATTCAGGGCTGTATGCCAAGTGGCTGGTGGAATATGTTATGGTCAGAAACGAAATAACAGGGCATACTTACAAGTAAGTATCATCCTGACATTTCATGTTGGGTAAGTAGAATTTCTGCAGGGAGCTGACACAGTAGGGCTTGTTTGGTTAGAAAGGTCTTAGCTCCTGGGGACACTGTGGCTACATTTGCTGCTACCTGAAGGCACAGAAAGGTCGTTTGGCTTCTGGCATTAAACAAGTCGTGATTCTTACAAAATCAAACAGTTTTCAGTTTGTAGATGCTCATGTCTAGCCTGAAAACATTGGTGGAGAAGATGAGTTGACTGTTGAGCATCTTAAAAATAATTTGCCTTGAGCCTAAGGAAGAAATAGCAAGTTATAGCTTGCTGCTTACCAGATACAGGTGGCCTTCTATGTGATGATTGAGTGCTCTGGGTGTTACAGAGAGACCGCTGGACACAAGCTGGAACACAAGGGCTCCTGAGTGTTAGAAACCTGTGTTTGTATAATGAAAGTAAAGGAACGAGATTTATAGTAAGAATTAAATTTATTTGTGTTAGGTACAGCACAGTTTGCCCTGTCGTTTTTGTAGAGAGACTGTTGGGCTTATGTTGATGACAGACTAGCGGGTAAGTCCACACAGTTCTTCATGCCAGCTTGTTTGTAATTAAATGAAGAGACAAGATTATATTTTTGCATGCTGTTCAGTTTTCTGATTAAGCTGATTAAACTGACATCATCGGTTCATAGAAAGTGATAATGAGCAAGTGAGCACGTGTGCTTTCTAGTGTCTGATTTAATATCCCAAATTCAATAGATGTATTGGTGTTTTGGCATTTAAGTGTGTATGGGGTGTTTTTTTGTGGCTGACTTGCTATGTAACATATTCAATGAAAGCATAGGTGTATTTCACCACCCATTTGTCTGGTGGGTCTTTCCCTTCTACCTCTTTTTGCTCTGCAGCCCTCAAATCATGTGCTACATATAGGACACAAGACAAAATCTGCCACTGTTTGCTTTGTGGATCATTCAATATGACATGTAGCACACACCTGGAACTGAAAAGCTGTTTTACTTTTGCTTCCTCTGCTGGCAAAAGCCAAACCCAAGACTTCGTTCTTTGTTGCTAGGGTGAAGTGTTTCTAATAACTTATACTAGTGGAATTTGAGTTCTGTGCAACTGCAGTTCAAAGTCTTTGGTATGGAATTGAATCTGGTTTGAAGGACTTGATCCAAATATTTATGTTCATAGGTTTCCCTGTGGAAGGTGGCTTGGAAAAGGAATGGATGATGGCAGCTTGGAGAGGATCCTAGTGGGAGAGTTGCTGACTTCCCATACTGAGGTTGATGAGCGACAGTGCCGAACCCCTCCTTTGCAGCAGTCACCAAGCATGATCAGAAGATTTGTCACTATATCGCCAAACAATAAGCCAAGTGAGTGGTGGGAGATGCCTTGTATTGCTCTGCATCATTGCCTGAGGAGAACTTCTTGTAAACAAGACTGTAGGTTTTCTTGTATTTTAGAACTGTAGTTTGTAGAGGACCTGTGAAACACAACCCAACCCTCTGCTCAAAATCCAGCTAGCTTCTGAGTTACAATCCTGAGCAAACCTGTTCTGTCTACTCAAGTTTTGAAAGTCTCCAAGGATGGAAGAAAGATATCTCTGGACTCCTGGTCCAGTGCTGCGCTGCCCTAGTGGTGTTTTCTGTATTCTTGTCCTTAATCTGTGGAATGAATGCTATGGAGGAAGGTAGAAATTTGCTGTCCTGTCTCTGTCTATCTGACCTTCCTGGATGAAAAAGCTTGCTAGTAGTTTCTATTCATGGACTTTAGTTTTCTGTTGAGATCAGTGTTCTTGGGTGTCTTATTCCTGGTAAATCAACTGGTTACTTTGCTCCCAAACATACTGGTGTTTACAGTGAAACTATCATAGAAAGTATTTCCGGGATGCCCAGATGTGGTAGTCCTAATCAAAGCACAACTCCTTTTCTTAGGTTTGGGCCCTGGTCTGAAAATGTATGTAGTGTGTAAAAAGCCTTTCCACCTGTTGTTGTGTTGAAAAACCACAGTGTTAACTTCGATGTGAAACCAAACCATCTCCATGTCTACCTTCTCCGCAGTAAATAAAAGTAGAATTGGATTTCTATTACCAGAGTCCAGCTTCTTTTCACTAACAGTGTAGGTTATACTGCTGCTTGCTTCTCCTCTTTTTTTGTGGTGCGCCTTATCCCTCCTGTACAGGTACAATTTCTAAAGCTGTTACAGAATGACTGGATGTATTTTTCTATTTTGCAGAGTTAAATACTGGTCAGATGCAAGAAGCTATTGGTGAAGCTGTGAATGGTATTGTCAAGCATTTCCACAAGCCAGAAAAGGAGGTGAGGAGTTGTGATGCCTGTGTAGTGGCACTCCTGTCTTAAAACTTTTATTAGTAAGCATTGTAGAATATATAACAGAAATAACTAAGCTGAATGAACACCCATCTGTTTGAAAATTCCTGAAGTGGAGCAACAATGAGATACTGAGACTGCATGTTGGAATAGTATATCCTCAAGTATCTCTGTTTTGCTGCTAACTGGAGCGTTCGTTTAATTTAAATATTAACATTCTGTTATCAGAAATTGTGTTATTAGTCAAATTCGGCCAATGATTCTACCTGTACCACTGTCAAGAGTGCTGCCTCCTGTTCAGTTTGTCCTGGGTTAACTGACACTTTACATCTACACTGAGTACTGGGTATGTTTTTTTGTAAGCCTGTTTTGCATTATCTTTGTTACTTAAAACATGAAAAGCCCTAAGCCACTTCAAAAAACAAAAAGAAATGAAAGACCCATACCCAAACACTCACTTCCCTGCAAGAGGAGAAGTGCTTTCAAAGCCTGTGGTACAATTCTATGGTATACACTTTTCGTGGTTTAACCTGGCAACTGGCAACTAGGACCATGCAGCTGCTCACGTGCTCCTCCCCCCCCCACAGTGGGATGAGGAGGAGAATAGACAAAAATTAAACTCGCGGGTTGAGATGAAGTCAGTTTAATAGGACAACGAAGAAAGGCATACTACTACTACTAATAAAGATTATGCAAAACATGCTATATACAGTATAATTTTTCTCACCGCCTGACAACCGGTTACATAGGCAGTCCCCGAGCAGTGATCACAGAACCCATGGATTTCCATGAATTTTGGAGAACTCACAGAAAAGAGGGTTCCTCCAAGCTCCTGCACACCTGCTGATTAGCTGAATATGAGAATCTGAAAAAAGCCCTTGATTTCTTAGCCACAACAGAAAACATCAGTGTATTATGAACATTCTTCTCATACTAAATCCAAAACAAGCAGCTATTGGGAGGAAAATTAACTCTACTGCAGGTGAAACCAGGGCAACAAGTAATCATCTTAACTGGTGTAGCAGTTATTTACTGAAGAAGCATGCCTCTGTCAAAGCATCAAAATCCAGCCGTTGTGAGCAAGAGTGGTGTATAGCAGTGCTGGCTCCTGCGTTGATATCTCTTGAAAGTCATTACTTTTTTACAAATAGGTCTTCCGGTTCTGCACCTATCTTCTCTAAGTTCAGTATAGCATGGCAAATTCATATACAGTAAAATTCTGGTTGATGAGGTTGGAACTAGATGATCTTTAAGGTCCCTTCCAACCCTTACCATTCTATGATTCTATGATCACGTTTACACAATAAGCTCAAATGGTTATGCACTAGTTTTGCAAAACAGAATTTACTGTCATGTTCTAAAGAAGAATTCTGGTTCTTTCTGATGTTTAAAAATTGCATTAAATGTTGTTTTGTTCATAAGCGAACAGTCTGAGGCACCTGCTACAGTGGACTTGTGATCTTCACCAGTTGGTAAAAGAGGGAAATATTTTTCAAATTTTCTGTACAGACATTATTATAGGTAAAATGTGCTTATGATGTTTATCTTGGCCTTTTTGTGGCTTCATTTGATGATGACGAGGCCTGGAGACTGCTTTCTTCAGCCTCGTTCTTAGAGAGGCTAACAAAGTTTTGAATGCTCAAGGCTTGTGAGAACTGAACCATCCTGTCTGGGGTCACCGTTTGACCGTAGACTGTAACTTTGGGCATCTGTTTATTTAAAAACTGGTTTCAGTAATGGATGTACGAGACTCTTTTGTGTCCCAGGCTTTCAAACTGAGATAATAAGTGTTGTGTACTTTCTATGTGTGCTTGGCAGAGAGGCAGTCTGACACTGTTGCTGTGTGGAGAAAGTGGACTAGTTTCAGCTCTTGAGCAAGTGTTTCAGCATGGATTTAAATCACCGAGACTCTTCAAAAACGTCTTTATTTGGGACTTTTTAGGTAAGCGGGAGTAAGACATACCAGAGCCTGTTTGTGTCTTTGGAGTATATCCATCTATGTGCCTTATTGTTGCCACTGTGTCTCAGCTGGTGTGAACAGCATTCTTCCTGGAGGCATCTTGGTAGGCTTATATCATCGTTTTACTGTAGCATCTCAAGATTCAGTAGATACTAGAACCTCATTAGCACTATTCAGAGGGAAGTGGAATCCCAGTTTTACACATGGGGAACACAGGACTGAATCAAACAGAAAAAAAAAATGCCTAGACATAATTGTTCAGGAATTAACGGATGAGCTTTGAATCGAGGCCTTTCAACTTTAAAGGTCCTTTCCATGATGCAGACACTCATGCTGATTTACTAACAGTCCGATAAGGGCATCAGATAGCCTAATGGATTTGTAAGTATGCTTATGGGGAAAGCATTATACTGAGGTGATATTAAATTTAATCATCTAAATTTGAAGGTCATAGTGCCTAAATATTTTCTTCCAAGCACAGGAGAGTGATATTTTTGGTATTTTAGGACTGCTGTATGCACTGATGAAACTTCATTATCTCCCACAATTCTTTTAAGAAAAAGCACAAACGTACTATGAGACACTTGAGCAGAATGAAGTGGTCCCGGAAGAGAACTGGCAGACAAGGGCCAGGAATTTCTGTCGCTTTATCACTGCTATCAACAACACCCCTAGAAACATTGGGAAGGATGGCAAGTTTCAGATGCTGGTGTGTCTTGGAGCTAGGTATAAAGAAACTTCATTATTATTGTTGTTGTTATCGATATTTTCATAAAATGAAAAGGATGTTGCATATTTCTAAGATAAAGCCACACAACTGCTGGGTTGTGCAGTTTGACTATTACTTACACAGCTCTTTGATGTAACTAAAGAATGATCAAGTGAACCATGCTCTGACTGAGTTCTTAGATATGTGAAGTGTGGGAAATCTGAGATAGGAAACTGAGTATCCCAAAGAGCTGAGCAGCTGAATCAAGAAAGAAAGGTGGTAGGCTGGTGTGAACATCCTCCCTCTCATGTACAGCTGGCAAAGTTAGAAGATAGAAACAGAAAACCAGCTATCAGTGAGGCCTCTCCAGTTAACGGCTGGGTGAATTCCCCACTCTCTACCTACTCATTCTAGGAGGGAAGCTGAGACCAGGTAGAAACCTTTTGACATAAAGGCAATGTTAGTAGAGCTGGCTAGAGACTTTAGGCCTCTTGGGACTTCCAGGCCTCCTGGGAACCGCAGCTTTTGTTGTGAGGGGTGGAAGGCCAGAAGTGCATCTCTCATGGATGCTCCCTTCTTAAACAAGTTCCACAGACAGGTACTCTCCCTCCCCCGCCTTGTAAAAATATGTGGAGAAGATGGCAGGTCTCTTTTAGAAGGCAAAGACTAAAAATCACGTCAGTGAAAATGCAAAATTAACTTGGCTTTATTTTTATTTCCAAATTGCAAATTGCCACTTTGTCAGAGACCACCTTTTGCATCACTGGATCGCCCTGCTTGCAGACTGCCCCGTCACAGCACACATGTATGAAGACACAGCACTGATTAAGGATCATACTCTTGTGAATTCCTTGATTCGAGTGCTGCAGACCTTGCAGGAGTTCAACATTACGCTGGAGGCATCTCTTGTCAAAGGAATCGATATTTGACCTCTTGTCCCACAGGAAAAACTATCTTCTGAAAAATGAAAAGCAACAAGGAGTGAATGTCATTAGTATGCAAAATTTCTGTCTGCCAGTACATTGTATCATGAACTTGTTCATGGCCATAAAATGCAACTTTGACTTTGCTTGAAGGAAACTCCAAAAATAGTACAGGCAAATGGATAGAAGCTGTAAACTCAATGTAAAAAAGAGGACTTTGGTATAAATCTATTTTAGAGTTTATTTGCTGATTTGCTTTTTACACACTTTCATGTGAAAGAGAGAGATGAGTATTGTGCAGCTTATTTTAAAGCTGCAGTATTTCTTTGCCATAGAAAATGTGCAGTGAGCCTTTCAGCATTCTGTGAACTTGCCTTCAGATATGCTGTATGTCATAGACCCCAATGTATACACTCCATTTCTGCTGAGAAGGTCATTCTATAGTTTTTAAACTAATATTTTATATATTAACATTATTACCAATGTTTGAATTTTTTTTTTAATGTATCAAGTCATGTTCTGCTGCAAGGGAACTACAAATCTGATGTGTGCTTTTTTTAATAGCTCTAAAGCACTCATTTGTCAACAAATAATTTTTTCCTTTATTTTTGTTGTCAGTATTATTTTTAATGAAATCCAGGAGAATGAACATGAAATGTGCAGAGATCAAAGTAGTATTTTTCATATTGATATGTAATTGCACAGAAGAAATTTAAGTGTGTTTTTAACTGATTTTTTAATTTATTTAACCTATCGTTGTGGTTTGTAAGTTCGTCTTAAAAAAAAACTTCTATGCTACAAATGGCTACATTATGTTGCAATTCAGAATTTACAGTGCAACCCAGTTAAATGAAAAACCTGGAATAATTGTGCATAACACAAAAATGATTCCACTTGAAACCAGCCTTTTGAAGTTTAGTATATGGTTGCTGCTGGTAATTCTCTTAACTGCTAATAAAGAGGGACCTGAGTTCCCCAAATGCAAGATGACTAAATAAAGATGTTTATGCCCCCATGAAATATATATCTACTAATAACAAATATAAGGATTTCTTAATTTTTCTGATAGGACAGTGAGTAGTAAGTTTTTTTCGTTTCCTTTTGAATGAATATGTCTTCGGTCCTTGGGTTGTCACTGTTTGCTTCATTTGGGATACTTTTGTTTAAAGCTTTAGTCCACTTATGCAATAAGACACAAGAATTTTGAAATCTTAATTTATTGGACATCTGGAACTTGGCAAATGCCTAAACGCATATCTCTGTTCATTTGAATCCTCTGATAAAAATCTCTTTGAAATTAATATGTGACTTAAGAACAGGCTGATTTATCAGCATCGCAAATTACAGAAATTCAGAAATATGTATTTAAGAGGTCTCCATTGTATAAACTTATCTCAGTATTGTCTCTCTTTTGGGGAGCAGAGTCCAAATTTTTTGTTTCATACAGTGTTGTAGCACTTTACCTACAGCTTAGTCACATATTGCGATAGCTTTATTTCCATTATTTGTAAGTATAGCACATGTATTAAATTTTTGACTATTTTTACTTTTGTCCTATTTATTTCATTATTAAACTGAGAAGTTCTTTTGTCATTACTTTTCAGAGCAAGATTCGTTTTTGATTTCACAGAAGTGTTAGGAAGATGCAAGGAAAGTGTCCAAGCCACTCCTCATGCTCGGTGGGTGTGAATTCTTTCACACTCTGGAGCTTGCAGGAGCATTTCACAGAAGTATTTTGTATGTGCAGGTTTGTTTTCTTGGGGGGGGTGGTCCAGTTTTGGAAGGACAAAAATAAAACAGATATATTTTTTTCTAAGAATTTAATATTTTCACCTGAATATGTTGGGATAACCTTTATACACTTGCCCCAAGTTGCTTGATCATGTATTAATAACAGAAAAAAAAAAAAGAGTTTATAGTGGTTTCAACTATGTTTCAGATGACTTTACTAGACAGGGAATATATCTATGTAAGAAAGGAAGGCTGGATTAATTATTTTGACCTTTGAGTAGTTGATCCTTTCAAAACTGTATCTCTCATAAGTATGGATTAATTTTGTCTTGCAGGAGGAAATTAACCCTGAATTAAGGTTCTTTTTTTTTTTCTTGATTTTTTTGTTTTCTTTACACCAGTTCACCTTCTAGAGTTAGGGCTAGGGTTACATAGGTCTGTGGTAATAATTTCACAGATAACCTGGGGTTTCTGTTATCAAGCCTTATAGTAACCGCTCATTATCCCTTTTCATGTTTCTGTTTAGAAATATCTGCCTCTCACCAGAGCACAGCAAGGAAGAAGAGCATATTGGGACTGTGAAAGGGCAAGAGAAGTGCGGATCCCCAGTCTTTATTAGCCTTTGAAAGGGATGCGTAGGGAAAATGAGGGTCAACAACAGCTTTCAATGCTAGCACATTCTGTATGGGACCTATCTCTGCACATTTTCAGTCTCGGAGCTGAGCTCCGGCAGGTGTCCAGGAGAAACCCAGATCATGTCTTAGCACTTTGAGGTGGCAAAGCAAGTGCAGAGCCCCAATGTTTGTGGGCCTGTGAAAGTGGTGCAGAGGGAAGATGAGGACAAACAATAGCTTTGGACGCTAGCACCTTCTGTGTGGGAGCTATCACTGGATGTTTGCATCTTTGGAGCTGGGCTCCAGCCGGCATCCGGAGATACCCAGATGGTATGTTGGAACTTTGAGGTTGCAATCAAATTGCAGAGCCACAGTCTTTGTGGGACTGTGAACGGGGTGCCAAGGGAAGAGGAGGGCCAACAAGACCTTTTAAAGGTAGCACCTTCTCTGTGGGAGCTATCTGTGGACGAGTGTTTGGAGGTGGGCTCCGGATGGCGTCCAGCAGAGACCTAGAGTGTGGTTGGAACTTGAGGTAGCAAGGCAAGTGTGGAGCCCCCATTTTTGTGAGCCTGTGAGTGGGGTGCTGAGGGAATATGAGGGACAGCGAGAGCTGTCAAAGCTAGTGACTTCTGTGTGTGAGCTATCTCTGGACATTTGCATCTTTGGAGCTGACCTGCATCCAGCATCCGGCACATACCCAGATAGTAGGTTTGAACTTTGAGGTGGCAAGGCCAGAGCCTCAGTCTTTGTAGGCCAGTAAAGGTGGTGGCGAGGGAAGATGAGGACCACCAACAGCTTTGCATGGTACCACCTTCTATGTGGGAGCTATCCCTCGATATTTGCATCTTTGGAGCTGGGTCCTGCTGGCATCGGGGAAAGACTCGGATGCTATATTTCAAGTTTGAGGTGGCAAGGCAAGCACATATCCCCAGTCTGTGTTTGCCTGTGCGAGAATTACGATGGGCAGATGAGGCTGAGCATCAGCTATCCAGGCTAGCCCCTTCTGGGTGGGAGCTATCCTGAGATTTTCGCACTTTCAGGGCAGAGCTGCGAGAGGGATCCGTGAGAGAATCACAGGGTACGTTTGCAGTTTGAAGTGGCAAGGCAAGCCTGCAGCCCCAGTCTCTGTGTTTCACTGTGCGAGCAGTGCCATGGGCGAGTGACGCTGAGCAACAGCTATGCAAGCTAGCCCCTTCTGTGTGGAAGCTGTTCAGAGACGTTCGCACTTTCGGGGCAGAGCTGTGGGAGGGGTCCAGGAGAGAAACACAGGGTACCTTTTGTTATAATTTGGCTGTGGCCGGCAATAAAAGGGCCACGCGGCCACTACGATACAACAACAATAGTTAAGGAGAATACACAAAATGAAATAGCAGAATGCAGAGAGCAACTCTCATCGCCCGCTGCTGCTGCACTCTCCCAAGCCGCAACTGCCTTCCCGCTGCCCAGCTCCCCCCCAGCCAGAACCTGGCATGATGGCACATGGTATGGAATACTCTGCTCTGTTTGGCCAGGTTGAGTCAGCCCGCCTGGCTGTGTTCTCTCCTGGCTTCTGACGAAAAATTAACCCTGTCCTGGCCGAACCCAGGACATTATCCACCCCTTATTCCATACCATCTACGTCATGCCCAGGTCCCCCATTTTCCAGTTGATCACCACCACTTCTCCTGTCTCCAGGTATCATTCCCTTAGTCTATGGATCATCACTCTACAGTGTCCGATGAGTTCATTTAATCCATGACTTCGGGCTCCATCTGTCGTAACGGTCTTCTATGGCAGGAGAGCTGATGTGTGGTGATGGGCGGTCACTTGCTGCATCCGGAGCTCACGGCTGATGTATCTGGTGCGGCCCATGCCCACAGTCTGCAGGTTGGGGATGTTGATCTTGATGAAGTTGCTGGGTGCCAGTTGTTGAAAACCAGGTCCAGTCTCATCATCACTGTGCTGTGCTAGGTTTCATCAAAAGTCCATCCTTCTGTAGTCTGGGTGATTCTTACTATGATACTACTGGTATAATATATAACAATTATAACAGTGATAACAGACAGTGACAGGGTTATTTAGCAGTTAGCTTTATACAATTTATTTATGGACTGTTCTCCCCCAAAATCAAATCCCCATGAGGTACACATCGGACTTCCCCATCCTTTCGCGTTACCCACCAGGTACACCCAGGTCCTTGAGCAAAAGCAGTCCCGCGGACGGGCTTGCCTTTGCCCGAGGCAGCACTAACCCAAACTGTCTTCCCTAACATGTTCCACGTGCACTACGGGGACTTTATCCCCTTCTATGGGGCGCTGAGGTTTTGCTTGGGCAGGACCAGCCCGGTTGGTGGATCCTCTGGTGTTCACCAACCAGGTGGCCTTTGCTAAATGAGTATCCCAATTTTTGAAAGTCCCACCCCCCCATTGCTCTCAAAGTGGTTTTTAGCAGCCCATTGTACTGCTCGATCTTTCCAGAGGCTGGTGCATGGTAGGAGATGTGATACACCCACTCAATACTGTTTTCTTTGGCCCAGGTGTCTATGAGGCTGTTATGAAAGTGAGTCCCGTTGTCCGACTCAATTCTTTCGCGAGTGCCGTGTTGCCATAGGACTTGTTTTTCAAGGCCCAGATTGGTATTCCGGGTGGTGACATGGGACACAGGGTAGGTTTCCAGCCATCTGGTCGAACCCAGGACACCTTTACAGTTTGAAATGGCAAGGCAAGCCCGCAGCCTGATTCTTTGTTTCTCTGTGCGAGCAGTGCCATGGGCAGATGAGGCTGAGCAACAGCTATCCTTCTGGGTGGAAGCAATCTGTAGAGGATTGCAGTATAAGGGCAGAGAGGCGGCAGGGTTCCGGTAGAGACCCACAGGCTGTGTTTGAAGTTTGACCTGGCAAGGCAAGCGCATATCCCCAGTCTATGTTTGCCTGTGTGAGAATTATGATGGGCAGATGAGGCTGAGCGAGAGCTATGCAGGCTAGCCCCTTCTGGGTGGGAGCAATCCGCAGAGGTTTGCACTTGCAGGGCAGGATTGTGGCAGGAGTCCATGAGAGAAAGACAGGGTACATATGTTTGGGAATATTGTATGTGAACAAAGGTCATGATGTTCTTGAGAGTTTCTGAACAAGAGAGAAATAAGGATATTATGAATTGCAAGAGGCCTTTGGCAGAACGCCCAGAGCAAACAAAGGAGAAATCATGCACAGTTAATTTAGCCAATTGAATGTTTAGAATAGGTGCGTGAACAACGTATGTTAACCAATAAACATTTGGGCTGGAGCGCATGGACAGCTTTGTAAGGGTATAAAATGCAGCTTTCTGATAAATAAAGGGTCTTTGATTTGGATATCTGAGTCTGTGTTGTCAGTCTCCTCAAATGGTGACCTCAACGGGATCCAGGACAAGTGCAGGATGCTATCCAAGACCCAGGGACGGATTTAGGGATTGACAAAGCACGCTCCAGAGTAGCGGCGTCTGCAGGAGACGTCTCAGCTGAATGATCGTCTTGCCGGCTGGACCGAGTGGACAAAGACCCTGGGGCAGTACAGACACCTTTTCCATTATCACCGTGATCAGGACCAGGTGAGCAGCCGAGAAACGGGATGGGAGTGAATATGTCAGCTGAAGAGAAAGTGATTGTTAAAATGTTAAAGCAAATTTTAAGGAAGAGACGGGTTAAATATGAAGAATGGACTTTAGAGCTGTTGTTAGCCTGGCTCAGAAGTAATGGAGTGCCCATGGAATCACAGCGTGTTTTTGATGTTTTAACTTGGAAAGAGGCGGGAGCTCTGAGCGGGGGCTAGAGCTGTGAGCAGGGGCTGGGTCCAACAGACCCTGAGCGAGAATCGTGTCTGTCCCCCCCGCAGCTCGCTGAAGGATGGGACAGTCAGCTACAAAGGAGCAAAAGCTCCATCAAAAGATTTTACAGAGAATTTTGAAAGAACAAAGTCTTGCAGCTTAAAATCCCTGAGGAAATTACTACTTGGAAAACAGTGCATACAGCTTTAAATGCTCTAAAACCCGCAGAAACTATCTTACAAGTGGCTGCCACTCCTCCACTGTTATCTCCAAAGCAGGGACAGAGCCACAGTCTTTTGAAGTGTTTCACCCTACATACGATGAAATTCCTAACCCAACACGAGAAGTGCGGGAGGTAAATCTGCCAGAACTTGATGATCCTTTAAACTTGATGATCCCTCCAACACAGCACAGTCTGCAGCGCCAGCAGCCACCGCACCAGACGGATCAGTGAACCTTACACCTGGCGGGGCACATGGCCCCCCTGGCAACTGGCGGCGTGGCATGGCCCACCCCGCCCCTGGTTCCGAGCATGCCAGCCCGGCCTGGCCCGACCCAGAAGCGGCGCGGTGAGAACTGTTTTCCTTACATTCAAGGCCTGAGTTGGAAAACGTGTACAGTTCAATTACTGCAGTAGAGTTCCTTGTGGATGAACAGCTGGACTTTATCTTTCCAGGGTTCAGATGACCTTTCTAGATGATAATTGTTCGCTCTGTTGAAAGGTGAAAATATTGGCATCACCACTGAAGTGTTGTCCCCTCTATTTACCTTGTTAAAAAGGACTCAGATTTGTTATTTTCCGGAATATTGACGCCAGAAGCGAAAGCTGTCTTACAAAAAGTTTTGGATAAAATTGCAATTGCCTTTACCTTCAGAATTAATGTCAATTTACCAAAAAATTTGTATATAATTTATGGGGCTTTTTCCAGACCTACGCGCTTTTAGATCGGTGGCCTTTAACAGCGAAAAAGGTCGCCATTTTACAACAGTTAGTACAGAACGACTTCAAGCAGGACATATTCAACCATCATTTAGTCCTTGGAACACACCTGTTTTTGTGATACCGAAAAGATCAGGAAAGTGGAGATTGTTACATGATCTACGATGAATCAACAAAGTTATGGAGGATATGGGACCTTTGCAACCAGGATTACCATCACCAACTATGATACCTAAGGGGTGAAGCATTTTAGTCTTTGGTTTAAAGGACTGGTTTTTTACTATACCAATCCGTCCTGATGATAGTGTTAAGTTTGCATTTTCAGTGCCTACAACAAATAGACAAGGACTGGTGCAACCGTGTCAATAGGTAGTCTTGCCTCAAGGAACGAAGAATTCACCAATGATGTGTCAAATTTATGTGGATGCAGCATTGAGACTATTTAAAGAAAAATACCCACAGCTATTGGTGTATCATTATATGGGTGATATACTAATAGCAGGAAAAGACAACACTGAACAGATTAAACAAGAATTGTGTAACATGTTGGAAGTCTATGAAGAGTGAATGTTCAAACACTTAACGATGTGTAAATTTTGTTAGGAAACATTAATTGGGTGAGTAATTTATTGGGTATTGACAATCAGACATTGCAACTGTTGTTTGAACTGCTAAAAGGAGATACAGAATTAAGAGAGTCCAGATCACTAACAAAACAAGCAGAACAGGCCTTGCAAAAGGTAGAACAAATTTTAAGTCAAAGACAAGCACATCGTATTGTGGACATCCTATAGAATTACTAATCATTCATAATGATTTTCAACCCATAGGACTGATAATGCAATGGGGAGATAAAGAGCTAGGAACAGAAAGATTAAAAATATTGGAATGGCAGTTTTTATCTCGCCAGCCTCAAAAAACGATCACGACCAGACCAGAAATGTTTGCACAGTTAATCATGAAAGGTAGAAACCGAATTGTGGAATTGAGTGGAAAAGAACCCGAAACTATTATCATTCCTATGACAGAGCAATATTTACAATGGTGTTTACAAAATAGTCAGTTGTTACAGATTGCTTTAGCAGCTTTTAGTGGACAGGTAAAGGTGCAACATCCAAGTCATCGTCCGATTACTTTTACGGAGCAACAGTGTTTAGAACAGAAATCTAAGTGTAGTGCCACACCAGTAAATGGGCCAACAGTTTTTACAGATGGTAGTGGAAAAACTGTAAAGGCAGCCCTGACTTGGCTTGAAAATGGACAGTGGAAATCACATGTAGTGATTTTACAGGCCTCCCCACAAATTGTAGGATTACGAGCAATAATTGCAGTATTTAAAAATGGATGAAAGAACCAGTTAATATTATCACGGACTCAGCCTGTGTAGCTGGAGTGGTGCAACGCTTGGAAAGATCATTTTTAAAACAGATTAATCATGAATTGTTATTTAATCAAATGAAAGAGTTATGGTTGTTACTACAGTAAGGAAAATATGAATATTATGTGTGTCATCACCGCAAGGCGTACCAACCTGCCAGGATTTTGTGCTGAAGGAAATGCGAGAGCAGACAAACTCACACAACCAGCCTTTATGTTACCTGTTCCGGACATGTGGCAACAGGCTCGCGTATCACATGAGTTTTTTCATCAGTCAGCAAAAGTTTTGAAAAATCAATTTAATTTGCCAATTTCAGAAGCAAGGGCAATCATATAAGCATGTCCAGACTGTCAGCAGATAACAAAAGGACCAACAGTAGCAGTTAATCCAAGAGGATTGCAGTCACTGCAATTACGGCAAACAGATGTAATGCACATTCCAGAATTTGGAAAATTAAAATATGTACATGTATCGGTTGATACGTATTCAATGGTGGTTTGTATGACAGCATTGAGTGGGGAAACATCTTGACATGTTGACGTGCGGAAAGCAGACTCCACAATCTGTAAGATTGTAAAGTAGGTATGTTTATTCGGCGCTGGGCGGCACGGGGGGTAGTCCCACCAAAGTCGTGTGTGCCAAGCAGCAACTTGTCTCTTCAACTTACACAATCAAATAATTACATATACATTACATTTCCCAATACACCTATACATAAGCATAAGCTATCCCTGTTTCATATTAAAATCAGTTTCAAGAAGTAATTTCCATATTAAAATCAGTTTCGAGAAGTAATTTCCATATTAAAATCAGTTCCAAGAAGTAATTTCCATAAACTTCTCCCAGCTGTGCTTGTGCAGTGCCTCCTGGTGATGGTCATTGGGGTTCCCAAGATGAAGGCTAATCCTCTTCATCACGGTGTTCGCTGATTGACCTTTGTTTCTGCGCAAACTCAGTTCTGTTCTGGCTCCCATCCATGCAGAAGGGTCGGTCTTGACCGGTTCTAGGCGACTCCCAGCCGCTATCAGGAACCAACCCCTATGTATAGAGATGAAAGACTCTCTGCTTCAGTTAATTTACACAATAGATAGGCACTGTCAGTTCTCTTTAAATGCACTGCAACTATTAGGTAATGCTACTTCTACTAAAATCCCTTTTAACCGCTTCCTTCAATGTACACAATCATTTTAGACATGCTTTTGTGACGTTATAGAACGTACACACCAAACATTAAAACATTATTTGCAGAAACAAAACCAGGAGGAATCAGGGGAGACACCAATAAACAGATTAATGAAAGTACAATATGTGATGAACTTTTTACGATTAGCAGGAGAAGACATTATTCCTCCCATAGTGAAACATATGCAAGCTATGTCAACAGGAATGTCAACATGTAAAGAGCAAGTTAAAGTGTTAGTGAAAAACAAGGAAGGAAAATGGGAAGGACCGTTTCAGTTAGTAATATGGGGAAGAGGCTATGCTTGTGTCATTACAGATAGTGGACCTACGTGGATCCCGGCAAAATGGGTAAAACCGGCGGTAGAAAAGGAAACGTCGGATGGATCATCTTTGGAGCAGTGATCATCACGACAGTATGGCAGCAGGACCATGGACCATCCAAACAAGGCAAAACTTATGTGTGTCTTTCGCAAATCTGACAGGACAAGGCTCGTGTTTGTCATTAGCCACACACGGGAATCCATTTAGAACATGTCGTATTGGAAAGGCGGTGAATGATTTTAGAGATTTTATGGAGTATGTGAATGTCACTGGCATTTTAAAAACTTAGAGGTAGATAATTGGGGTGAAGCAACGAGAGTATTGGTAGCTATGTTTTCTCCATATGTAGGTGTGGGTAAAGGTTTAGGTAGTATAGATAGGTTGTCATAATGGGTGGCAAAGCAAATGAATTTAATGTCAGCTTTAATATCAGAATTAGCGATAGATGTAAATTCAGTGAGACACGCAGCACTTCAGAATAGAGCAGCCATAGATTTCTTGTTGTTAGCTTGGGGACATGGATGTGAGGATTTTGAAGGAATGTGTTGTATGAATTTGTCAGATCATTCCAAGTCCATTCACAAACAATTAAAACAATTAAAGGATTTGGCTAAGGATTTGAAACGCGAAAAGGTCCCACACTGGTTGAGAGGATTGTTGTCAGGGTGGGGGATTACAAGGTGGTTACAAGAATTAATCCTCAGAGGAGGAATGGTATTACTGATGATTTTGATTGTTGTTATGATATTACCTTGTTTCTTGCAGTGTATTCAGGGAATGATTCAATGACAATATCAACAACTACATGCCTTGGTCTTTGAAAACAAAAAAGGGGGAATTGTGGGAACATTCTATATCAATGAAGGTCATAAAGTTCTTGAGAGTTTCTGAACAAGAGAAAAATAAGGACATTATCAGTTGCAACAGAGGACTTTGGCAGAGTGCCCAGAGCAAATGAAGGAGAAATAATGCACAGTTAATTTAGCCAGTCGAATATTTAGAATAGGCGCGTGAACAATGTATGTTAAACAATAGGAATTTGGGCTGGAGTGCGTGGACAGCTTTGTAAGGGTATAAAATGCAGCTTTCTGATGAATAAAGGGTCTTTGATTTGGATATCCGAGTCTGTGTCGTCAATCTCCTCACTTACGCAGCGTGAAGCAGCAATGGGAGCATGCAGTCCATGTTTCTTTGAGCAACAGCTATCCAGGCTAGCCCCTTCTGGGTGGGAGCAATCTGCAGAGGTTTGCACTTGCAGGGCAGGACTGCGGCAGGAGTCCATGAGAGAAAGACAGGGTACGTTTGCAGTGTGAAGCAGCAAGGGGAGCATGCAGTCCCTGTTTCTTTGTGCCTGTATGAGCAGTGCCATGGGCAGATGTGGCTGAGCAACAACTATCCAGGCTAGCCCCTTATGTGGGGGAGCAATCCTGAGAAGTTCGCACTCTCTGGGCAGGGCTGCCTCAGAGGACCGGCAGGTTCCCCCAGTCTAGACCTGAAGCTTAGAGAACAAGGCAAGCACGCAGCCCCACTCTCTGTGCGTATGTGTGTGCACTGCTGTGGGCAGATGAGGCTTAGCAACAGCTTTCCAGGCTAACACCTTTTCGTGGGAGCTATTCAGAGATATTCGCACTTATGGGGCAGGGCTGCGGTAGGCATCTGGTAGAGACCCCCACACCATCCAGGCTATATTTGAAGTTTGAGGTGGCATGGGAAGCACAAAACCCAGTCTCTGTGTTTCCCTGTGCGAGCGTCTCCGGATAGCTCCCTACCAGAAGGGGCTAGCCTGGAAAGGTGTTGCTCAGCCTCATCTGCACATCTACGCAGGTCCTGCTTATGTTTCAGGGACAATTTCTATCTTCCTACAGGACTGGGGTATACAATGTTACAAGTATACCGCATTCTCCTACTTGACAAGCCATTGCTGAATGTGTCGATGGGACCCTCAAAACTATGCTAAAGAAACAAAAAAGGGGAAGCCTATGGGCAGTGTTACCCCACAGGAACAGTTAAACAAAGCATTATATGTATTTGATTTTTTAAAAATCATTCTGATCATCAGTTATTTACAACAGCAGCTGACCACCAGTTCAGGATGGTCCCTCCATTTGTGGCTCGACCAAAAGTATGGTATAAAGAATATGGGGAATCGCAATGGACGGGTCCTGTAGAACCAGTAACATGGGGAAGAGGGTATGCGTGTGTCCTTCTTTCAACGGGCCCTTGATGGTTGCCAGCAAAATATGTGAAACCATCTGAAAGAACACAACACAGAATCCAATGCCAGAGATGACCACGCTCATGCTCAAGGAGCAACCTCTGACGTGGAAGCGGAAGAGATCCACTCCGGATGATCCTATTACATAGGTCAAACTGAAAAATGACTGTGGTTTTATGTGTCTGTATTTATGTGATCTGATGGATTTATTTTGTTTCTGTGACGGATTTGTCTGGACTGTGACTGCTTTTGCGTCTTGTGGTTTGGTAAGTTCTGCAGATATTATTTCTGGTTTTCGTCTTCGGCCTGCTGTATTTGGACTCTTGATTTATCAGGACCATACTGAATCCTACAAAGCCATCTCTTGTTTAGTTTGGTTAGACTTCCTGCATTTCCAGTCCGTCATTATTCGACTAATGTTTTTCTTAACCGGTTCATCATAAACACAGCAACCTACATTGGGAAGAACTATTTGGACAAAAAACATAATTCAGTAACTTTTCACAATTTGCTCTGCTCCCAGGGGTTCTCCATTGCTTTTTAACATAAGCTACACGTTCCTGCCACCCAACAACGGGAACTTGCTCACAGTGAGAAATGTCAGTTTTG
>Ga0065711_1004613_pt1 | contig 36772 bp, 30 predicted proteins | sample Hoacrofraction12_FD_59098 | JGI IMG/M metagenome (GOLD analysis project Ga0065711, IMG submission 59098) | Hoatzin crop microbial communities from Cojedes, Venezuela - Epithelial fraction 12 v2 (version 2) | ecosystem: Host-associated > Birds > Digestive system > Esophagus > Crop | place... | reverse complement strand
GGGCTGGGAGCCCTGGCTGGGGCACATCAGGACTGGAGACCAAGAGCGGGACAAGCTGTGGGCCAGGCCAGGCTAAGCTATGTTAGCAGAACTGCAGAGGATACTCTCTGGGGGCTTTTGTCCCTTACTCACCTAAATCCAAAATCCACTGCCTCCTGCCCCAGGGGTTTCTAAGCAATTATGCATTGGCCTCAGACTTCTCTTCTTCATTCTCAGCCCTGTGTTTTGAAAGGAGAGTAACTAAAACATGCGTGAAGAGCACCAAGCATGACTATTTATTGCAGAGATCAGGCTCAGGAGAGGCAGGAGGGAGCCTACCCCTCCCTCGTGCCCCCCACGCTCCCCTCTGCCCGCCATACCCCTCTGCTGAGAACTTCTCAAGAAGAAAGAATAATAAAGATTTGGCAGGTCTGTTCACACAGTGTAAAATTGAATTAGTGGAGGTATGTGAGGAACATGGCTCGATTTCCATGGGGATGAGGAGATCTTTATCACCACCCCCCAGGATTATCCCATGCAGCACAAAGCCCCTTTCGGCACTGGCGGGTGGGAATCCCCCCATGAGCCGCGTCGGGGTAAAACCAAGGTGATGTCTGAGTTAGGCTGGCCTTGCTGGGCTGGGGGCTTAGCCAGGGCGGGGAAGTGAAAGGGGAGAACCGAGCTGAGGGGAAGGTGAGGTGAATGTCTGCCAAGGTGCAGGCTGGAGATCGGGCAGGCAATAGGAGCCGGGAACCCCCTCCCCGTTGTTTCCTGTCCCCTCTCCTTTGACGAGGTTCGAGGTTCGGCACCTTTTGATGCTCTTTGATAAGCCTGGGGGGTTTGAGGAGTTCCTGAGCTGTGGCTGGGCCAGGAGGGACTGGGGTAGGGGCAAGGGAAAGCAATTGGAGGAGATTGCATCCTAATCCCAAAAATAACAGCACCGCTTTCTCTGTCTGCTGCTGCTGAGCTCCACCTCCCGCTGCGTTTAGTGGCAGCTGAGAAAATGTCCAGGACACGACCTGTAGAGGTGTTAGCCCTGTTGCGAAGGGATTATCATCTGTCTGTCCTGGAAAGGTCCTTGCAGCCGTCCAAAAGCTCGTCCAGCCCAGCGCAGCCCCATCAAACCTCAGGGAAGGACTGAGGCTTCAGCCTGGGCGTGGGTGGCAGCGCCGGAGGACGGACGTGACAGTGCTAACGAGGGGGGGGAGAGATGGGGAAGCAGTCCCAGCTTTCTGGGCTGACGGGCTCCGCGTTCGCCGGGCTGGACGGTGAAGTGCAGGATGGAAAGGAAAAGCGAGAGGGAAGAGCCCTGTTCGCACACACGCCCCTGCGCAGGCCAGCCAAGCTCGGGGGCCAGGCGGCCGGGAGCGAGCGGCCTCTGTGCTTCCTCCCCCTCCACCCTGGAGGGACGTGGCTGGGTGGAGATCTGGCCAAAGCTCTTGTCCTCTCGCTCACCGGCGCGGCTGAGCTGGGGCAACTGGTGTCCAGTGCCGGCGCGGTTCTGGCATCGGCAGCTGGGAGATGCACGGTGCATCCCTGTAGTGCAGTGAGGGACAAGGAGAAGGTCTTTGAATGGGATGGGAGAGTGTATGGGATGGGCTTGAGGGTCTGCAGGGCAGGGTTTAGAGCGGAGTCCCACCATCTCAGGTGGGAAGTTATCTTCTCATTGCATGGACAGCATAGGAAGCAGTACAGGGCCAAGAGAAAGGGGCTGCTTGGGGGAGAAGGGCACCCAGAAAGAGGAGAGCGGAGCCATGCAGCGTCCCTGGGATAGCGAGCCTGCCCAGGGGCCGAGGAGTGGAGAGGTCCTGTGTGGGTGGCAGATGGAGCGGGGAGGCTGGAGAAGCCGCCCAGCCCTTTGGTCCTCCCTCCTCCGTCAGCTGGATCTGCCACTCGCGGCGGTGTCTTCCCACCTCGGAACGATTCGTCCTCCGCTTCCTGCGGGAGGGCAGCAGCCCAGTTCTCATGAGCAGCCCTGCCAGATCTCCTTGCCGAGACCTGCCCATCCCAGGCTGGGAAAACCAGGCCCAAAATACCATGCGATGAGCAGATGTTCCCTTTGGGTTACTGCCCATCCTGAGGATCGCAGGCCAGGCTCCATCAGTACTGACCCATGTGCCGCACGCTGACAAGCCTCATTTTTATAATTCAGAAAAGCCCATTTCCTTTAGGTGTGACCCTTCACCGTTTTATAAGTTAAATTTCATATTTTCCAGAGACTTGGGCATAATCTCTATGGCTGGGACCCTTCTTGATCAAGCCTGGCCCCTTAGGGCATCTTTCCTACCTCTGTTGTTCCCCAAAATGGCAACCAAAGGCTCTAAACACTCTTGGTGTACTTCTGCGATGAGGAGCTGCTCCCTTGCCGGTGTGGGTGGCTGCTGGGAACGAGACGCTGCTTCTCTGTGGCACCCGTCTGCAAGGGCTGTGTGAAACTGGACATCCGAGCATCCTCCAAAGGGAGCGGGTGGTCTGCAGGGGGCATCTGGGGAGCTGCTGGGGAACCCCCCCGTGGCTCTTTGCCTGTGTCCCACCTGCTGCAAGACGGGGTTATAGTAAATCGGTTTGGCGCTGCACGTTTGGGGAAGGCGTGCTGGGAAAAGCAGAGCAGGATTCCACCCTGCTCCCTGGTTTGCACAGCACCGTGGGCTGCGTCGGCAGCAGAGCCAGAAACAAAACTCGTTGCTGCCTTTGGGTGCTGCTGGTTGCTGCCGCTCCCCACCCCCGGCAGCCTCCCCTGCATCCCCATCGTCGCAGGGCCCCGCGTTGATGCCCACCCTGGCTCAGGCAGGAGAATGAGCTTGTTTCCAGACTAGCAAAGGGTTAAACGGGCACGGTGCTGAGCCCCGGTGTGCTGAGCCGGGCAGGGTGGGGGGCGCGGGGACTGCCTGGCCATGGTGCCAGCTCAGGCCCTTGGCATTTGCCCACCGCACGCCTTCCCTCCACCCGGGAAGCTGAGCCCACAGCCCTTTTGCTTGTTTGGTTTCGTCCTGTAACCAGCCTGTTTATTGTTCTGAAAAGGTTAAATTGGTCAGGGGAAAAAAAAAAAAGAAAAAAAGGATAGATATTTTTTTTTTCCTTCCCCTTTCTAATGAGAGTCTGGGGACCTTTTCCCTGCTGACGTCAGAGTCGTATCCAATAGCCTTTGCAGTGAGGCCTGATTTGCAAAGGACACCCTGGGGAAAGGCAAAAATCTTGGTGAAACCTTTAAAAGAGAAAAAGCACCCTTTGAGACGATTTTCTGCTTCTTTTATGTCCTGGTTTCACCTTCTAATTACTAATTCCTTATTTCGGGGGTTTTTCTCCCCCCTAGCCGAGGGAGGGCGGGAGATGCGGGTGTTCGCAGCCCCGCGCACACGCTCGCCGTCTCTCCCTGCGCTTGGCTCTCCCCGCCGGCTGCCATGCAAGGAGAAGCCAAGCCCGAGCAGCTGGGCTGCTCCGTCCTGCCTTGGCTGGGAAGCCGAGGGGGCCCCGTCTGGGGCGTTCTGCGTGCAGGCAGCCCCAGCCCTGCCTTGCCCGGCGGGCAGGACGGCACGGTGCGGCACCGGCTGCCTCTGGCCGTGGGGCAGGTCCCGTGGGGCACGGGGGGCCATCACCTCCTCCCTGCCTCACCCCAAGGTGGGTAAGCAGGGGTGGACAGTGCCGAGGTGGAGTTGTGTCTCGGGCTGGGGACACGCCGCTCTGGCTCCCAAAGCCTGGATGGGGATGGGGCACCTGCCCTGCAGCCCCTCGTGTCCCCGCAGCAGGACTGGCCAGGCTGTGGTGGCACGGAGATGATTTTAGTTTGCCCAACGCCATGCTGGGGAAAGATGCCGGAGCATTCCGGCTGGAGACCGATGTCCTGTGTCTATGGCGAGGCCACGGGAGATGCCCTGGGCACTGGTGGGAGGTCGGGGGGGGGAGCTCTTGGCCAGAGGTGGCGTCTCTGAGATGCTGCTGTGGGCACCGTGGCCCCCCTGGAGCTACAGTCCATGGGTGGATGTGGCCATGGGCAGGAATTTGACTCAATGCTCCTAATTACCACCTTGACTTGGGATCCCACATGCCTGGTCTGGCCTGAAACACGCTCCCCGGGGGCGAAGGGCTCCTTATGCACGGCTGACTCATTCAGTATGCTCTGGATGGAGGTTCTGTTTTAGTTGAAACAGTTTAAATTTATTATTGAAAGTTCAGTTGCCTCTTCCCCACCTGCCCGTGCTGCCCGGAGACTGGGGATCCCAGCAGCCTTGCGGCGCTGGAGCTGCTCTTCAAACTTCTGCCCACCGTGCCTGCACGGCCGGGGCGAGTGGGACTTCCCCAGCCCTCGGCACCATGGTTGAGAGATGGCCTCGGGTGCTCACCTCCCCAGCTTCCTGGCGGGATGCACCCAGGCCGCGTGGACGTGTTTCTTCCGTGATTTTCTGGGCAGCTGCTTTGCTGGTGTTGAGGACGTTCGGAGGAAGGTGGGTCTCATCCTCGGTACAGCCGGACTCGGTGAGGTTTGCCGGCTCACAGGTTGCTGGTCTGGAGAACGCAGAGTACTGCTGACCACAGAATGATGGCATTTCATTACTCTCCTGTGTCCTGGATGTGAAGCTCATCTGCCTGCCTCGCGTGTTGAAGGGGCTGCGTTTCGGGTGGGCTGCGGTGTGGGTGTGGAGGGTGCAGCTGCCCTGCGGTCCCACCTGCGAGCAGCAATGGGTGCTTCGTCGGAGGGCAGGAGCAGCAGCGTTTACAAGTGCAACCAAAAAACTGAAATTCAAACAGCACAAACTCAGTGGAAGCTTGGTTCTGAGTCCAAATGTTAGGGCCATTCTCTTCCTAAGGAGTTGAATCTTTTCCCGGTACGAATACGTCCAAACTTTGAGCGAGCTCAGCTTCTGCTCTGGCTCTTAGGCCAAGCTTTGCAGATTCAGTCTCTCTCCGTTCTCTTGCTTTGTTCTGGACACATTTCAGCGCTAAGCAGAGGACCCGGGTCCAACAGCCATGCTTCCCCCATCCTCCCAGAGCTGTTCCTGTCCGGCAGCCGTTGAACAACTCGGGTTTCGTGTGCTGAGCCCAGCTGAACTCCTTTGCTCTGCTATGATGTGCAGGGCTCCGGGCATGCCGGGCTGCAGGGCAACGCGCCCCGCTGTCTGCACGGACCCCAGTGTTGGGGGACGGTTGCACCTCGCTGATGCAATTAGCGGGACTTGCTATGAACCTCTCTAATTAGCGTCTTACTGCCTACTGAGTGCAGGCTATAAGCATGCACTCAACTGGCTGCGAACGTCAGCGGTTTGACAAACCTGCTTGTTCCTCTGCGGAGTGCTGGCAGCGGGGAAGTCCTGCCGGGAAAAGGTGTCTTCTGGGCATAAAAAATATCCCGCCGTGCCCTGCTGTCGGGAGGGTCTGTACGCGGGGCTCTGCGTGCGGGGCTCTGGGAGGATCCAGGACTCTTTGCACTGCAAAGCAAATACCTCTGCAGTGAAGCAGGTGCTGATGCAGAGTGGAAAGAGGGTTCACGAGACACGGAGGACAGGGCTGTGTTATGACAAAAAAAAGCTCAGGATCTCGTCTGTCTGTCTTGCGGCAAGATTTCTTTCAGCACTCTTTGGAATGGCTGACATAGGTGGCTGGCTGGGGGTAGGCGCGTGGTGATGCAGGGCGCAGAAGTGATTCTGCGTCTTCCGTGCTGCGTGCGGTCCTGAGGATGCTCTGCTGGGAGGAGGTCGGGTGGCCACGGCCCAAGAGCGTGACCTGCGGGGAAGGGCCGGTGAGGACAGGCCGTGTCATGGCTATGGTGCTCGCCGTGCCGTGCGTTGCCTCGGCAGCTGGTGGCAGATCTGGGCCAGCCCCGTTTGCACAAGGGAGCCGAGGGCTCTCGTGATGCAGAGGTGACGCAGTGGGGCTGCCATCACGGCACCGGCCCCCCGGCACTGACCCGCTCTCCGTGGCACCCCCAGCCGCCGGCAGCCCAGCCTGTCCCCGGACAACCGCGGCGACCGCCCTCTCCGAGAACGACGTCCCAGCTGCCACGGTGGTTGAGCAGGAGGCTGGAGGGGCGAGCGCAGCAGCGTGACACAGGCGTGGCGAGGAGGTCCCGGCTGCGGCCCCGGCTGTCCGCTCGCTGGAAGCCTGCTGCCCAGCCACGCTTGTCTCCAAACAGCCGTGATACGTTGGGAAGGGTGGGAGCACCCTCCGGCTGCTCCTCCTCCTCGTTTTCCCTCGTCTCCCTTTTGTTTTTCTTCCTCCCCCTCTGCCCCATCATCACTTTCTGTTGCTGCTTCTCACTTTGGAGTTACCTTCAGCAAACACCGCTGCGTCCCACCCGAGCCAGGCGAAAAAGCGGCTCCGTCCCTGTGGCCAAATGTAGGCTTAGAGGCACAGCAGAGACACAGCTCCATTAAGCCAGGCTGAGCCTTACGGGAATCATTCCTGGCCCAGGCTTGAAAAACAAATATAGCACGTTGGTTTGCTTTGGCTGCGCCAGGAGGGTCACGCAGGGACACAGGTTTGCTGTTCGGACGGGAGGCAAGGTCCAGAGAGCAGCGTAATAGGCTGGAAAGCCGTGGAAATGGTATGTCATTATTTACATGTCAGGGACGGAGCCAGCAGAGGCTGAGGATGGGCTCGCAGCGATGGTCCGGGTTTGCGCTCGTGCTCCTCGCGCGTGGGGGAGATGCCGGTGGGGTCTCAGCCGCGTGTTCGGCCGGCGTAGGGCCTGCGGAGCCGGGACGGGTGAAAGCCGAGCCCTGTCCTGCGCAGAGCAGGCAGCGTTCATCCGCCCGAGCCCGCGCCAAGTCGGAGCACCCCGAGGTTTGCTGGGCTTTAGCAGAGGTTTGACCATCGCGAGCCTGCCCCGGGCGCTTCTCCTGCCGTGGGCCCAGCGAGGGCTGGGGGCGGAGCCGCTGGCAGCGGTGGCTCAGCCCGGGAAATGTTCTGGGCTGTCTCGGGCACGGGATTTGTTCTGCCCCTTGCCACACAACCTGGGCAATGAGACTCTTCTCCCAGTTTTGCTACATCTAAACTGTTTAAATTGCCAGTTCTTTGGGACAGGAATTATTCATCCATAAAGCATCCAGCATGTGTTGGTTATTATTTGGATATGTTATTATGAGTCAAATAGGCAGTAATAATTTATACTGGAGCTGACCTTTGTACACCAGGGAAAGCAACCTGAAAAGGGAAAACAGTGACGACATCCACTGTGTTTACTGACATTTTGGCTTTTTACTGGCATGTTTTCAAACACCGAAAAAAGTCAGTAAGTGGATTCTCCATAAGTACACATAGATATAGTATATAAACATGATGTATAAGCATGAGGTTTAGTTCTATATCTTTGTTGTGTATGTGTGTATATATATTTATATACATATAAAAAGGCAGGCATTGNGTTTGCAAAATTAATATCTAAATGATTTTCTGTTTGNGTGCTCTTTGTTTATGACCAAAACATGACTTCCTTTTCTTTCATAACCCAGCATCTCACTGAAAAACAAAAAAGCCATAAATCCCAATAATATATTAAAACTTCTCATATCATCCGAAGCTAGACTAAGAGGGGGGGAAAAAAATGCCTTGAAGTTAATTTACCATTTTAATTGCAGTGTTTGGGACGTGGTGGGGCAGGAGAAATACGGCCCAGTACCAAGATTCAGTCGTTGATTTTATTTCTTTTCTTTACACCTCCTCTCGGTAATTTCGGCGCTGGTCGCGGGCCCAGCCGGGAGGTGGGCAGGGACGTGCCTGTGGGCACGCAGGCGTGCGCGCACCAGCTCTCCCCTCGCTTGCCTGCTCGCATCCAGCCCAGCCCCTGCAGACGGCTCTTCGGCTGTTCAGTCATCACCTTATAAATAGCTTTTCCTTCACACACGCGGCCAAGTCCGTAATGCCGTGAGTGATACCCAGAGCTCCTCGGATTCTGGCTGCAGGTTTGTTGCTGACCCTCTGGGGGAGTTTAAGCTGTTGCTTCGCCCCTCAGATCCTAATTCATCCTTTGGTTTGCTCTTTTGGGATCGGGAATTGTGCAAGACGGGGATTGTGTCTGCGTGCCCAGCGCAAACAGATATTAATTAAACCCCGAGAGGGCCTGGGTGTTCAGTCTGAAGGGAGAAGAGGTGTGTGTGCATATATACATGTATACATATACACACAATATGCATGTATTTAATTACGACAAGAGGGAACTGTTCCCCTTCTTTCCCTCTAATCATTTGAAATTAAATAAAGTCTCTTTACAGTCCCTTACCTCCCCTCCCTGCCCCCTCATAAAACCTACTTAAGGTTAATTTAGAGGCTTTGTTGTGCAAAAGTGAAATGTTTTTTTTTCTTTCTGACCTTTTAAAAACTTAATATTTTTAACCATCGGTGACTGAGTTTAAAAAAGTCACTTTGAAAGCTAAAATTGCATTGTTCCACTCCAAAACTGTCATAATGGGGCAGTTTCAACACCATCAAAGGGATTGCCTTGTTTTGTTTCCCCCAACCGAAAATTTCTTTGACCTGTACGCCTGTTTCTAAACCTGTTATTTTTAACCAGAAGGATTTTTTTGCTGGACAACTGGTTTTGACCTGGTATTCCTAACCAGTCCTGCTCGTAACTGCAGCCTGGTCTCTCGGGGAATGGGGTGGTTCATTGCGGGTGGCCCAAGGCTCTCCTCGAGGGGGGCGGCAGTTTCGGGACCCTTTGCGCTTCCCGGGAAGCAGCGGAGGTGAGCCAGGGTGTGCCGGGCTTGGGCGCGCTCCCTGGCCGGGTCCCACCACCCGCTGCCCTGCGCACGTGGAGCGTCCCTGCGCCGGGCTCTGCCGGCTCGCGGCAGACGTGGCTCAAACACCGCCGAGGGCTGGTGCCCCGCGGCACAAACGGGGAGCCCCCCGTGCCGAGCCGGGCTCCAGCACACCTGTGCAGGTGCACGCTCGTAGCCTCGGTTTATCTTTGCGTGTTTTTGCAAGCCCTTAGCTTGCCCCGGTCAGCCGAGAACGTGTCCTCCTCCTCCTGTGCCGCAGCTCCCCGTTGGCTTGGCGCACCAGAGGGTTTTCGTGTTTGCTCCTGTGGCCTCTCAGGACAAAAGGGCTGGGATTGCTCCAGGCCGGGGATGTTTTGGTTTGAGTGGGGTGTTGTTTTTTTTTTTTTGCATTGTCCATGCAAGGTGATCTGCGCCAGCTGCCATGCCATGCCTTCGGACCTCTCCTCCTTCCCCCCATCTATTCCTCGTGTGGAAACCCCGCCGTCCCTCCCTGGGCATCTGCAAGCCACAGGAGCCCCTCTTGGCTGCCCTGAACCCTGTAGCGCGAACGTGCTCGGAAATAGCTCCAGCAGCACCTTTCTTAAATCATGTGTATTACATGCAGCCTCGATGTTCGTTGGGAGGCCACTGGAATGGCTGGGAGGGATTTACCAGGTCCAAATTCACTTGACAGAAAAACAAAATTCCAGCGTAATTTTAACCAGCTGTGGTGGGAGAGTGAAAGAGAGAGAGAGGCGAGGAGCGGGAGCACGGGAGGGGAGGTGGGAGCGAGGTGGTGCTGCGAGCGGGCTGCTCCGAGCCGCGTGCGTGCCGAGGGGAGCCCCGCGCGGGCTGGGGACGGGGGCACTCGGTGTCTGTCCTGCCCCTCTGCGCTGCCCTGGGAGGTGATGCCGGTGCCAACGAGGCAGAGCTGGGGTTGCTTCGTCCTCGTGGCATCGCTGCTGTTTGCCGGGCTGAGTGCGGGAGGGGACGCGCTTCCCCTTCAGACAGGATAAATCCATACCGTATTCATGTGGTCCTCAGTACAGCCGTGGAGTGTACATAATGTCCAAAAGATTGCCTAAAAATTCAGCTGATGTTTTAAAAAGAGGGAAAAAAACGATTAAGGCGAAAAGATCTACAAGAGTTCAGTGTCTCGCCTTTATTTTTATGTTCTTTGGTATTACAGAATGAGAGTTGCATGTCCTCCAAAGCCATATGGCAAACAAATACATTCAGTTTCAGTATGATTTTAATTTTAAATTTCATTTAAATAATGTAAATGTATATTTTATAGCACAATAATGCATTTTAGACATGTACGTGTTGTGTTTTGTAGGTATAATTGGAACAATGCAGTTTTAAATTAAATATGAGCTACTTTTAAGTCTAACTTTGTGAGGATACGTGCTCATGATTTCAAAAGTTAGAGAATTTGAAGAGATTTTTCTTCAACAACCTGAAATGTTTAAAGACATTTTTATTACATTTTATTATGTTTCCCATCCCCTGTTTCCATTTTAGACTGCATGTACCAAGCGAGTCAAACATCTGATGAATCTGGGGACTCCTGTTTGAACCCTATTGCTACGTAATATTTTTTCCACATACATAAAACATAAGCACCACTTCAACCTCTTCCGCAAGCTGCCGATGAATGGCTCATTGAAACCAGGGAGATCTCAGGCGTACATAAAGCTGTGGCCGCGTCAAGATTTTGTAGGATCAGGGCTGTGTGTTATGATGCATAAATGTTGGTAAAAATGAGTTCTTGTAGGACGTAAATAGAGGAGAGCATTCACGCCATTTATAAGAAAGAACCGGAGTGTTCACACTGGTAGAAGTCCCCAGCTGAATGCTGTCCTGTGTGGAGGGCCATCCTGCTCAAAGGAGAAGAAATTACTTGGAGATAAATGAGCTGAGCATCCTGAGCTTCCCGGTGATAATTTCCGTGGAAGTATAACAATTATTTTTATTTTATTTTGGTTTACTTTTTTAAAAAAAGAGTAGCACATATTGTAGCTTCGTGCTTGGTTTTGTGAGGGCTTCTGCGTGCACCAAAGTTGATGCAGGCAAGAAATACAGCACAGTGGGGTTGGCCTGGAACAGGAGGACCATGCAGCGGGGGCAGAAAAGTGGGAGAAATCTGCTTAACCTTTGGTGCAAAAGAGGTTTTTGGGGAGCAGTTGTCCTGGGTGTCCTACAAGACACGAGGGTGGCTGAGTCCTTGTTTCTCCTGGTCTGCCCCCAAAGCAGTGGTCTCCTGCTCCCTCCGTGCTGTCAGGGGACGTGTGGTCTGAGACAGTTGCATGTGCCCATCTGCAAGCGTGGTAGTTGTAGCTGACATTCCTGAAGCTTCTGAAAACCCCAGAAGACACTGCTTGTCCATTTGACTATGTCTCTGTAGTCCCCTTGACTATGTGCCTGCCCTGCTTTCTCTCTCAAATCCTTTCCCCCTAGACATTCCAGTTTTGTGAAGGCAATTGTGTGAGGCTGGGTTTTGCATCTCCTGGAGATGGATACCTCTTCCCACCCTGGTGCTGCCTGTGGGTCAGCTCTGTCCAAGCCATAACCCCGGCCAGTGGTAAAAACTTGACAGAAGTCAACTGTGTGGAAGAGTAACCCTGCTAGGTGGAAGTTAGGGTGTGGATAGAACAACCTTCAGTGCTGGTATCGCTCCCCATTTGTGTATTTATGTTTTGAGTATTTTTTGAGAGCCCGGTTCAAAAGAGGCGACCACTTGAACGATCTGAGTGACTGCTCTGACGTCCAGGTAAAAGTGTTGCTTTTCCCCTTCCTGGGAGCCTGAAGGCTGCTCGTTTACTCTGGCATGAGATCCCTGGGAGAAACATTTCTGCGTTAAAGATGCCAGCAGTGACAGGTAGCATGTAGCACACTGGCCAGAAGGTGTCCTCTGGGCCCGCTTTCCATAACAGCTCTTCTGAATGGGTAGCGTTGAGCTGCCTGTTGACTGCTGCTTGTATCTCTGGACCCAGCACTCTCACTTCTCTTTGCAACGGATTATGTGATTTCTGTTAGACCAAATGGCCAAACCAGGCTTTATACGATTATTTTTTACCCTGATCAGCACTACTGACTGTTTTTGTCTGCTCCTTCATGGCTGGGGAAGCCAGGAGTGAACATGAGGGGCCCGGGGAGGGCAGCTTTGTTATACACCGGTCTGTGTTTTACCTACAGCAACATCTGCTTGACTTTATCCTATTCAGTACCCCACAGGTTAGGAGCAGGGAGAGCGAGAAATGGCGGCGGATGAGTTGGGATGTTGATTTCCCATAGATTTCTGAGGTACCTCTTTCCCCTGGCTGTCCTGGGGATGTTGACATCACCACTTCTGGAGATGCTGCTGACTGAAGTACGATTTAGCGTGAAACGACTGAGCTTAGATGTAACATGTGTCTGAAAGGATCTACCTTCCCCTGGGAGCCCGGAGGTGTTGACTCTCTCTGATCACTCAGTCCTGGGCTCTCACCCACGGATAATTATGTTCTTCCACGGATGATCCTGAAGGCCAAGTTCTGCTGGAGCGGGAGGACGTGCAGGTGGGCAGTGGTCAGCTCTTCACCTCGTGCTTCGTACAGCTGTTGCTGCAGCCACTCTTCAGTGTTCTGTCTAGGGAGAGTCAGAGACAGGGAAAAGAAAACCTTGACGTAACTGTCCCTCCCTTCTCCGTTCGGTAGCAGCAGTGAAATTCATGATCCATTCCTGTTGGCGCTGAGCTACCCTTGATGGCTTCTCGCAGGAGCACTCAGGACTTTGGCTCGGTCCAAGGGGTGATATTAAGCAAAACACTTCGTACCTCAGCCCACAGCGATCCCTGGACTTGGAGCCGCGCTACTATGGTGACAGTCTCCCTTGAGATGCCTAAATCAGTTAGACAGGGACACATCATCTCTGGTCTCTCAACTTTTTCCCCGTTGCCCTCCCCCATCCCATCGAGCTGCATGTTCTGTGCGAGATACCTACCACTCCCAGCCGGTAATGACTTCCACATGGGGCTGGACCTTGTGGACAAATCCCCTGTAACAATAGGAAATGTTCCTTGGTCTCTCATTGTGTCTGTCTTTGGGAAGGAGGAGAAGGCGTTGACGACAAGTCGAAAAGCTCTAATGTTCCTCCTGGACAGCTGATTAATTCCATCCTCTGCATCCGCTCTGGACCATCCCGCCCCGCCCCACGCCTTCTGCTTTTTATTGTTCTCTCCACCTGGCTCCCTCTGGCAAGGAAAGCGGTGGGATTTTGTGCCACGTGGAGCTCCACATGGAAAACCGGGACGGCGACCGCCTCTGCTCCCCCCACGGCCCAGGCCCGGTGGCTCCTGATGGAGGGGGAGAGGCTGCACCTTCCTCGCAGCCAAGACCGAGCGCTGGAACGGGGACGCAGCATTCCTCCCCGGCACGTCTGCTCCCGCCTGGGAGAGACGAGACCCTGCCTTTTCCCACTCCTTCCCCCGCCATTGGCATGGCTCCTCTCTTTGCGGCTAGCTGCCGGCTCGCTCTCCCGCTCGGACGTTCTTCCCACGCGCACAGGCACGTTCCTGCTTAGAGATGGTCCGGGCGCCTGCGGGGATGTGCCCACCCCTGGCCTGAAAATTCCCTGCCCGTTGCACGCCGCAAAGCCGCCCGCACTTCCCGCTGCTCGTGTCGTTTGCTCACCCGCATGCCGACGTCGTGAGGGCTCCCGCACCCAGCCGCAGGCACGCGCGCAGGCAGGTTTGCACGCTCGCTCGCGCGCGTCCCCTCGCTCTCGGCGCAGCCTGGATTTGTCTCGGTGCTTGCCATTCCCTGGCCAGATGCAGGCTCCAGCCTCGTTGCTCAGCTGTGATCCGTGGAAGAGGGGGAGAAAGACAAGGGCATTTTGATTATGATCGTGGAGTTGATTTATTAGAATCATTTTAAAACACAAAGCCATCTGTGTGCCTCTTCCCCCATCCAAGATTTATAAAAGACCAAACCATCCATCTGACCCCCAGCTCTCCCTCCCCTCCTCTTCCCCCGCCTCATCCTCGCCTTCCATTCTCCTCTGTGGCTCTCTTGCCAAAACACTTGCCCATACTTAATTCTCCTCCCAGAGAGACAATGCTTTGCATTCTTGTATCGGAAGCCAAAAAAAAGACAATTCTATTCTGTCTCTGCTCTGCAGCTTGGTCTGCTAAGTTGCTTTCCCGAGAGTCTTGTGTTTAAAACAAAGAAAGATAAAGGAAAAGACAAGTTGGTGCTGAAAGGTGCTGGAGCATCATCGCGTGGGGATAACGTTTTCATTCACTCCACATATCAAACAGCCGCTGGCAGGCCGTCCCCAGGCACAGCGAGAGGGACCTGCGCCTCTTCCAAAGGGCTCACCTTTGGGGCGGAAAGACGCTTTTGGACTCCGTCTCCCATCCTTCCTTTGCTCCCTTCTGAGGGCCTTGGCTCAAGCCCTGGTCTTCGAGGGCCGAGGTGTGCTGACACATTCTCCAAGCAGGATGAGCCGGTGGCTGAAGTCCAGAGCAGGAGGAGAGCCGAGGTCCGAGTTTCCTGGAATCGCGTTGTGACAGGCAGGAGGATGCTTAGCCCTCCTCTTCCTCGCTGCTGTGCTTGATGCTGGTCCAGCCTCCCTGGGGTGCTGACATCAGAAGAGCTGTAATGATTTACGCCTCTGGAGGATTTGCCTCTTCCCCACCATGGACAAGTCTTTTCACCTCTCTGTGCCTCCATTTTTTCCAGATCTGTGATGCTTTAGGCGTTTCTGTGGTCGCCAGGAAAACTAAACCAGCGTCGCCAGCTGGCGGTTTGGGTTTTGACACTGTAATGCTGTTGTCTCTCTCAGGAGGTTGAAAGGGAGGGAGCAGATGTGGAGCTCCTGTCTCAGATGAAAGGAGGGCTACAGGGAGTGTCAGCATGCGGTCTGTGTGAACTAGAAGTGGTCAGATGAAGTTTGGGATTACCTAATACATGTTTAGCCTTTTTTTATTTACACATCAGGGAAGCATTTTCCTCAGTTTCAACAAGTTAATTTGTAGCCAGTGTCCAGCATTCAAAATCGCAGTGATGGTGGGAGAAGGTCACAGGCAATGGTGATCACAATCCTGAACAGCAGTGTTTTGATTCTGATTTTATTTGTGTATGCTTGGGTACAAACAAAACCTTTCTGGGTTTTGTAACTGTTCTTTTGAACTTCATCTTTCCATATAAATCTTATTTTTATGTTGTTAGTGGTTCCCATATGAGATCTGACATTTGTTATTTGATACTGGAATGAAACCTATTAGTGAAGGCTCATGGGTTCAACAGGATCCAAAGGAGTAAGAGCAGGGCTTGTGAAAAGACCTGAGGATTTAGTGTCACTGTCATCCACTCTAGGTCTTGAATCTCTTTACTGACCCCTTTCTATCCACGGAATTGTCTTTCTTCAGTGTCCCTGGTTCCAGGTGTATTCATTGAGATTGATGACTTATCCACTTTGTAGTACACTAAATCACCCAAGTGCTGAGCGTCCTTCAGGGTCTTTTCACAATTCCCTTATGTCTGCTTAGAAAAGATAGGCATAACCCTGTGCATATCTTTTGTAAAGAAGGAAAAAGGAGTTCTACTTAGAGCACAAAACTGCCGTGGTTTCTGTGGCACCTCAGAGGTCCCTCTCGCTCCTCTTCAGGAAGGACATCATGTAGAGGAAAGACACTACTCCGCTGGGCTAAAATCAGTCGGGAATCCTAGGAGAGGGCTGGAAGCAATGGTCTTCCAGGCCTAGAGCAGAGTAACCCTGCTTAAACCAGCTGTGACGAGGGTCCGACCAGCAGCCTTCCCAAAGCATCCACGTCTGCACTGCAGTGCCCAGCCATGAGACGGCCTGAAAGACGACCCTCCAGTTTGTGCATCTCCAGGTGGGTCAGGGCAGTGAATGGCCACATCTCATGGACTCTTCTTCACAGATCAGAGTGCAAACATCCCCGCTTGCTCCATGAATGACGACTGAAGAAAGGGAATTTCCAGACCGTATTCCCAACGCTCTCGGCTTCTCCCTTTTGATTTCTCTTGAACGCGCCGTTCATCTCCACTTCCCGTCCAGCGCTGCTGTATCATGGTTTAAACAGCTGCTGCGTCCCACCCTCGAGACAGCTGCGTCTCGGGGCTGCCTGGGGAGCACAGGGCTCCTCGCCCCGACGCCGGTCCCGCTGCCGGAGCGTGATGGGGCCATGGGGTGCGGGTCTGGCTGGAGGGATGGGGCAGCACTGCGCCAGGCCATCACCCGCTCTTCCTGCACACTTTGCAGTCTGGTGCAGAGATGCCTTTTGTCCTCATTTTTTTTCCTTCCCTTTTTTCTTTTTTTTTTTTTATTTCTTTTTTGCCCTTTTTTTTTTCTTTCCATTGGTTGTTTGGATTAAGGGGCCTTAAAGGGGCCAGACATTTTTTGTGTTCTCTCATACCCTATAAATAACCAGCACCTCTCCAGTGCTCCAACTCCACCCTTCAGTTGCAGATTCCACTGTCTAGCTGCTACCACTCCGCATGGCCTTTCACACTCTTCCTTTCTATTTAATATGGAAATATTAGTAAAAAAACTTGCTGTCACCAATTCTCCAAGAGGAGGAGGGGGGAAAGGGAGAGAGAGGTGGGAGGCGGGAGAGGAGGACACAACCAGCCAAAAAAAGTATCCGAAGGAATGTTCTTCTCCCTCCCAGGTTTACAGCAATGCCTTTCCATCCAGAGTCATCTGTTTTGTTTTCCTTCTCCCTCAGCCTGAAATTGCTGCAGCATTATCATGCAATGTTGCTTAATGTGACCAAAGGCTTCCGCGAGTCGCCTCTCGGACCGCAAGCATAGCCCAGATTCCAAGGCGGCGATGCCTGCGGCGGCGTCTTGCAGCCCTCTGTGTGTCCCGTGAATGGTTGTTTGGGGTTTTGTTTTTTTCCTTTTCTTTTTTTTCTTTTCCCCTTTTATTTTTTTTCCAGCTGCATGCCACCACCCCAAGTGCCGGGCAGGGGTTTTGTAACCGCGCCGGCATATCTGGGAGGTATGCGTGGAATCTTTCAAGTGCTTGGTCAGTTCTCTGTGGTTTCCTTTGAGCAACTGCCCACTCTGCCAGCTCCCACCACCCCTTCCCAAGCCCCCTGACATGCAACCGGTTGCGCCATTCATGCTGGAGTTTCGCATGACAGTCATCTCCTCTGGATTTCTTTCTGTTCCTTCCTCCTGGCATATTTCCCAGTGCTGGTGAAGGATCAGGGGTAGCAGTCCTGAAGACTGGAGTCATCTGTTGAACCATGGAAAGTTACAGGACAAATTCTTACCTACCAAGTGTCCTGATCCAGTTTAGGGAGTGAGATGCAAGTCCCACTCGGTGCTAAATGGTGTGAAGAGTTTGAGTGAGGGAAGTGGGATGCACTAGCAGATGAAGGTCTGGCTTTTTGCTCTACCTGAGTTGTTATTCAATCAGTATTTTATAATGACTTGTGATTATTTTTTTTTCTGACCAACCATCTCTGGGGCAGGGAACTCTTGTTATTCACATTTTGGGAAGGCAGAGTTGAAGCATGCAGCCCTGGAGGTTAGGGTTGGCTTGAGCATTGCTAGTTGCCTGGACTTTCCAGCCCGGTTGGTGCCCACTGGCCAGGGTGGTGAGCTCTTGGGTACAAGCTCTGATGTACCAATGTCCTCATGATTCTGCGGGAGATGTGCTGCTGGGTTGTGCTGGCTGTGCTTTTGACCAGAGTAGCTGAGACTACATGGATGGAACCGTGAACCTGTGGGACGGTGTCTCGTAGCTCTCCTTTCTGAAGCTCAGCCTCCATTCTCATTTCAGTTGTGCTTCCTTGATGGTCTGTACAGTAGAAAAGTCTAACTCTGAGACTGGTTGTTTCTGTGATGGTTTAGCTGTGTCCTTAGGCCCGGACACATCCTCATTAACGTCATCTGCCTAACCTGCATGGCCAGACCCCCACCGTGTCAGTGGAGCTGTACAGGTTGCTTCTACAGGAAATCCCTCTCGCGTGTCTTCATTGCTGTTGTCTGAGCGTGAGGAGTCACCATCAGGAGAGACCCTTACCTTTGTGTTCACTAAAGGAAGAACCTAACTAGATGCCTGATTTGGAGAGGGCTAAAGGGAGCCCCAGCCACAATGATTTCTTTTCTGCTTGCTGCTTACACACCACACCAGCGGGGTGGCCTGCTGAGCAAATGGTAGCAAGTGATCATTGCTACCACTTGCAATTAAAAAAAATTAATAGAAGAGAAACGCCAGTGCACTAAAACAAGCAAAACAGCAAGGCCTGTCCGCACGGAATAGGTCATGATTTGCAAGAAACTTCTGTATTGCTTTGTTACTGGATTTTATTATTTTCTTCTATCTGATTTTCCTCTGTAAGAGCTGAATCCTGCCCCACAGAAGTCACTGGTTGGTTTCAGCAGGAGGTGAGTGAAGCCCTTTCGTTCAGGCATTTCTCTGGGCAGTGAGATCGCTCTGTGCATTCACAGTTGGGAAACATTAAGCAATGTTTTTCAGTCCCTGAATAAGTAGCGCCAAAGCTATGGGCGGCCTTTTGGCTGGGGCATGGTCCCCCGCCCTTCGGGGGGATGTGGACGTGGTGTGGTCCAGTGCAGGAGCTGTGGGAGGCTGGAGCATCTCGGGGAACTCGGGAGAAGCCAGAGGACCTCGCTGCGGAGTGTGTGCAAACTGAGTACTGGTGGCCTTGCAATGCTGCCAATCTGAATGCAGCTTCTAAAGACAAGGCTGTGTCACTGGGGCAGCGACCACCCTGTCTGCCAAACGCCAAGTCCCTGCCCTGAACACTGGGGCTTTACAACAAAAGTTGTACGTTGGTTTTGATTTTATGACTTTTTTTTTTTTTAACATGAGGAAAACTATATTTTTTCCCGAGCTGCCTTGTTGGAATTGGCTGGACTTGTTTTATCTGAAACTTTCCAAAAAAAATTCAGCCTGAGGCAGATACCCAGTGTGGAAAATTTCAACCCAAACAGTTAAAGTTTGGCAGTGTTGTAGGAGCTGAACACATGGAAAGTGCTGGGCCAGCGTGCTGAGGCCATGGCACCTGCTCTGCTTGAGGGGCATTTTCATGGGCGTCCTCGAGTGGCTTGGCATGGATCTGGCATCATGCAGAGATGCAGTATGGGGTAGAAACATCTGTATTGGGTTACGGGAGTCTGCGTGCTAACCATAAACCCACTGCTCATGGTGGGACCCTGCCCGGTCACCTTCATGGAGATGCTGCAGTGAGATGAGCTGGGGAGCTGGACCATACCTTGCTGCCGTCAGGGCAGGGCTCGTGTGGTTGGGATGGATGCGGGAAGGATGGGTAACTTGCGTGAGGAGAGGAATCCTCTCTGCCTCGGGTCACTCTGAGCAAACGGAGGGTGACACAAGCTGCTGGCTGGTGGTATTAACCCTTCAGAGCTCACGTCTGAGATGTGTGCTCGTGTCCCAGTTGCACCCGTAGGTATCTGCTGTGCTGGCAGCATGGGCCTCAGTCCACCCAAAAGGCGAGCAGTGCCTTTATGTTCCCTCCACGGCATCAGCATCACACCGAGCCGTGGTTTGGGGCGGGCACAGGGGTGTGAGTGCCGGGGAGCGCCGCTTCTGTGCGAGCTGCTGCCCGAAACCCTGTCACCTTCCGCCTCTGCCAGCCCCAAGACTCCTCTTGGGAGTTTGTGAGCCTAGGGTTGGTTTTATTGTTATTGCTGTGTTTTTAATGAAGCCTGCACCCTGTAAGTGTTAAATCGCGTAAGAGCTTGTTTGGGTTTCTCAGTGGGGCGGGGTGTGTTGGGCATTTATTTTCCCCAGGTCGCCCATGGCAGGGCAGGAAGAGGGGCTCTGCTCTCTCCTCTGCCTCCCCTCTCAACACCCCTCGCTGAACAAAACCCAGACGTAACCTGGGACCAAGTGCCAAGCCTTCGGTTTTAATTTTCCCTGCCCACCCATGTTCTCACGCGGGCGCACGCTGCTCCAGTCACCTCCCTGATAGCCTCCGGGTGCCCCGCCACCCACCCCTGCCAGCCACGTGGGGACGGCCACACTCACGGGATGATGGGTTACCAGCAGACAGCCTGAGTGATGACTTCTCTTAATTAATCTGGCTTTTCTTCCCCCTCCTTCTTTTCTATTCCCGTCCCCAAAGTGTGGCAGAAGACACCAGACACTGTCAGATGGGTTGCACGGGCAGGGTGACATCAGCTCGTTTCCTTTGGGATGGTGCTTGATGCTCCAGCTGAAATTTTTGGGGCCAGTTTTCATTAAAAGTGACTTTTGAAAATGGGTAAGTAATAATTTGCTAAATCAGGCCCCAAACTGCTCAGTTTAACAAATTAGTACTTTTTTGTTTTTTTAAAGAATATGTGTAAAGGGAAGCCCAGTTTAATGAAAAATGGCCAGGTTGGATCAGGCTGGGTGTTAATTCCAGTTTGGTGTCAGCACCATCTTTGTCGTCATGGTTTAGTCATGTCTTCCTTTACATGTTAATTAAACTGATGTGTCAGTAAGTGCTGCAAGTACAAGCTTGGGTAGTGTTTGCTTTTTTTGCTTTTGCAGTGTTGCTTTTCCAACGTTTGTTTAGTTTTCATTCAATGCATAAAATATGAAGGGAACAAAAAACTCATGCACATTGTATCATGTAATTAGACAAGTAACCAGATGTTAATTAATATATGAATATCGTTTTGATTTTCAATCGTCTGGCTGCGGTTTGAGCAAACCTATGTCCCCCAGCTGTTGCTACACGAGACACAGCCAGAGCGAAAACAGAGCTAAAGTTCAGTTCTCTATTCCCAGAGCACAGACTATTACCCCAGCTGAAAGAGGAGATGCTGTGGGGATGTGCTGTCCCCAGACATGACACAGCAGTGTGACATTCTCCTTCCATCCAGTGGAGGGCAACAGGGGACACGCTCCCAGCCGGGGACCTCCCGACCGGCTTGGGGAGCCAGCAGTGCTGGGGCTCTGAAGCCCTGCAGAAATGCACCGTAGACTGATAGGACCATTTAGGTTGGAAAAGACCTTGAAGATCATCGAGTCCAGCCATAAACCTGACACTGCCACGTCCACCACTAAACCATGTCCCAGAGTGTTACATCTACAAGTCTTTTAAATACCTCCATCCAGGTCTTTCCTCCTGAACACCGCAGTCCAAGTGGGATTTCTGCTGCAAGGCAGTGATTATTTATACACCGATGTGTGGCTCTTGGAGGAGTCCCTGGCGATTTTCAAAACTCAACTGAGTAAAGCCCCAGGCAGCCGTGACCTGGCTTTGAAGTTGGCCTTGCTTTGAAGAGGTTCTGACCCCTGATTCTCTGATGGTGAGGCAGGTCGTGGGCCACCACATTCAGCTGTTTGCTGTCACAAGGTTTGATTCTTATCTGTTTCAACTGGAAGACCCATTCTAAGCCCATCCAAAAATTTCCTTTCCATTTGTCCAGCTCTCATCCAGCAGCAACATGTGGTTGTGCTGTGACCAGCCAGTGCACCCAAGCATTTCTCCTCCTCCTTCTCTTTTGTTTCTATCTGCAGAGGTTCCTGCTAACAAAAGAACTATTTTAATGTCCATCTTTAAGTTAATTTGCATTTTTAAATATTAAAATTAATTCCACTTGTATTACTATAGCCCTCAAGATCTTTTAATTTCTTTTGGCTGATCCTCTGGTCTCCTGTACGCTAATAACGCATTCCACTTCATCGGTGCTGAAATCATTGCTGTATTTCCAGTGAGAGATAAGACTGATTACAAGCCTGATCACTGAGGAGCTCTGCTAGTTAGAACTCAGTTCCCATCACTCTCTTTACAGCATAACGTGTTTTCATTTGTCCATTACTCAGTTCCTTACCTGCTGTATAATTCTTCTGCTAATTCCCATCTCTTCAACCTTACCTAATAATTACCCACGTCATGTCATGGCTAGTGCCTCTTGGTGCCCAGATAAATTAGATTGTACCATGCTTCTCGTGTCTAGGGAATGAACTGTCTCATTTAAGAAATACATCAGGCTTGTCTCACGCAATTTACTAAACCTGGGGTTGCAGTTTATTCTCCTTGTCTCCACATCATTAATGATTCTTCCTTTAAAAGAAAAAAAAAAGAGGGCTGTGTAATGAGATAATTTTCTCTCTCAAAGCTACACCTGTGCCTTGAATATCATCAAGGAAGGCCGAGCTGTTCAACCTCTTTGACCCATCAAATGGTCCATAGATGCACTGACTTTCTTGTGGCATCCCATCTTCTGCTAAGTCCAGACGAAAGCCCAGGCCTTTCTCTGTGTTGCTGGTGAACTCCCTGACACTCTCTCTTTGTCTTTGTTTTGCCTTCTCTCCCCCTGTCCCCACCAGTAGCTGGCACGAGGAGAATAACAGTGGAATCTCCCACATCGCTGCGGTCTGAGCAGGTTTCCCTCATGTTATGTCTAAATAAATACTAATACGAAAAATAGAATAAGAGCTCATTGACAAATTTAACAAATATTTGCCTGTGCCTTCCCTTTCCAGCCACCTGGCTCCCAGAGGAAAGTTTTGCCCTTTCTCAGACCAGAGCATTCAGGAAATAAACACTCGGTTTATTTTCTTGGAGGAGGAGGAAAATGAAAACAGCGTTATGGGGCCTGAAGCCCACATCTTGCATTTTGCTTGGCTGGAAGCTGGAAAATGGTTTTTGTCTTTGCCTTCAAGTGATGAGTTATCACAGAACTGGCCAGGATGGGCTTGAATGATGCCTGTCAGGTCACCTGGATGACCAGAGTGTTTTTCCACACTGTGTATCGAAAAAGCTCTGGACTGTGTATCAAAAAAGCTCATAGAAAAAGAGTCTGAGTCTTAAAGCTAATCTTTGCACTTGAAAAATTGAAACCTTGGTTTTAACAGCAGGAACAGGCAGAAGGAACAAAGAGGGAGAAAAGCAGGGAGGGTAGCGGTGCGAGCTTCCCTGGGGCTGTGGTTCAGGCAGCCGTAGCCATGGTTGCTAGCAGAAACCCGGAGTGTGGTCTTTGGAGACAAACTCCCACCTGGGAGGTGGCTTTGGGGAAGGCTGCTCGAGGACTTAAAGGATGCAGGGGCACCCTGACTTAAAAAAATTACTTCAAGGGTCAACTCGTTTTTGCTTGCTGGGATTTGGCTTGCTGACAGCTTGGGTGGAGGCTGTGTTGGAGGGCGAGAAGACAGAGTGGAGGAGGTGAAGACCAGGCAGTAGTGTTGTTGCAGTGCAGGTTTCCAAGTGACTGTGGCCTTTTGGTGGGGGTTATATTTGCTTCTGCTTTGGTTTCTGAATAGAAGAGGGGTTGGGGCTGGGGTAAACAAGCAGGGATGAGGAAAAACAAGATGATGGGAAGTGTGATAATGAGTCAGGAAATGAAAATAAGTTAATTATCACTCTGATTTCTCTGCTGGTTAACTGAATGCCCTCTGGGAGAGGAAAGCCCATCAGGGGAATACATGGGGTTCAGGGCAGCAGATCCCGTAAATCAAACAAATGTTGCGAAAATGCTTTTCTGGAGAACCACAAAATCCAGAGTCTGGGACTTTTTCTGGGTGTTTCTGTTGTCGTCTTATCTTCTTGCTCAGAGGAGCTGCACCGCACCAAGCGTGACTTAGAGCCAGGCTCTCAGCTGGCACAGGTTGCTCCCGTCGCACTCGTGTCAGCGAAGCTGCTGCGGCGTGTGTCGGCAGAGCTTCGGCTGTGTCGCTGACACAGTTCTCTCTGTGTCTCTGTTTCTCTTTCCACTGAGGAATTGATCTCTTGGAGCGATCTCACAGAGGTATAGCAGAAACGATACTTTAGTCACATGCAGTTATTCTCTGTGACAGAAGTACGGGCCCAAGCAAGACACTGGGTTTAAGTTTAACGGCAAGCTGCTGGGGGAGACAAGCACAAAAACCTAAAACATAAAAGCTCAAGAGAAGCTGCCTTTTTCAAAGCAATGGTAGAGGTGATTACTTAGTCAACAGTCATAAAGATCTCCTACCTTCAGGTTACAGCCAGGTTCAAAGCCACTGGCAGGCAGCTCAAAATGGTTATGAGGTTCTTGCAGTGCAGAGTTTGGGAGTGTAGTGGCTGAACTTTTGGTCTGATGTGTGCAGGTATTCACTCTGGGGATACTTGGGAGTACCAGCGCTGCACAGACACCCATCAGAAAAGGTGAGGTAGACCTCGCTGTGGACTGTTGGGATTTGCTGTTGTTCACAAGCTCTCTGTGTCAGGCGGTGTATTTTTCCTGGGTGGAGTTAGTTAATTGTTAACTGCTAGTCGCATGGTCACCGAGCTCCCCACAGCTCCTCCAGCCCAGCCTTGGCTGCCTCCCTGCCGTGAGGCTGCACACCAGGTGTTCGCTGGGCAGAAAGTAGACCAAAATTGTTCCTGGGATACCACGTTCCTTAGTCCTCCAAGGATGGAGTGGTAGATCCTGCCATTCCCTTAATGAGACTGACTTAATTATTTATTACAAAGGAGGCTGCAGGGATCAGGAGCGGAAGCTGCTCCCCAGGCCAGCTAACTCACTCCTAGGCACGCCGGTTGCTTTCATAGCAGAGCACATGCTGGAGCAATCAGACCTGCTGCTGGGAGGCTCGCAGGAGTGGGACCAAGGCTGGTTTATGCATATGTGTGTGAGTGGGTATATGTATATATACATGTATATAAAAAGTGCATGTGTGTGTATATTTTACTATGTTAAGCTATAAACTGTATGGGTTAGGTATGAATTAGAACCTTATAAAATGTGTTTACTCATTCTGTGTAACTCAAAGCGGGGATTAAACAGTAGGAAAAACTGACCAAGAGAATTTTCCAAGCAGAAAAAGTTTTACAGCTCTCGTTGTGAACTTGAGAGGGAGGATTTTTCTCCTTTATTTAGGATTTTTTCAGAGCAAGTTTTTTGTGTTTGAATTTTAATGGTTATTAGATAAAAGGAGGGGAGTGGACAGCTGAGGAGGAAGGATGAATGGAGGAATAGCAGGAGAGCATTCTGACAGACAGATTCTCACCAGGCACCCGAGCCCCATCCTCCTCTCCATCTCTTGTGGCAATGTGCTTTCTGTGCCAGTGGCATCCAGGAGGGCTTCCCCATGGCTTGTTGTGCTCTCAAGTAGGCCCTGGTTTTCTCGTCTCTTTGAAGGCATCTATTATGGGGAAAACAGAGTCCCACAATGTTGCCAAATTTAAAGGGAATGGGTGAAGGAAAGGAGCGGTGCAAGCAGAGGTAGCAGGGAGGTGAAGCTCTGCTGAGCATCTCAGGCAGGGGAAGAAGAAAGGGAGGAGCAGGAGATGGGGATGGATTGAGGTCTTACAGCCTTTTGCCCTCCTCCTCATAAAGAAAGTCGGGACAAAGCTCCAAGCGAATAATCTCACCACTGTCAAGTGAGTCATCCTGGGTCACTTCCAGTTGAGGGGTGTTCAATAAAGAGCAAGGTGCATGCAACCCAGAACCATTTCATTTCTTGTTCCTCCCCTTCTTTGATATTGATACAACTTTCTTTCCATACTGTCTTTATGGTCTATTCTGCCGTCTAGTTCTTGCTGCCTTGGTGAATCATCTCCGCTTTCAGGACTGGTGACCCTTGTGCAGTTAGCAGAGCCTGACTCACTCTTCTCTGCACGCTATTTCCACAGCCTAAGGAAGGTTGGGTTTTGGTTGTTGGGGTTTGGGTTGGTTTGGTTTTTTGTTTTTTTCCACTTCACTTTATGAACATTTTCCAGGGGACCAGGGAAAGGGAGGGGAGAAGAGAGACCTGAGAGGGTTCATTGTTTGGGTAGTTTTCCCTACTGCTAAATGTCAACATTCTACGCTTGATGCTTAGGATAGGGAGTAGCGGGGCTTCTATTTCAGGCCTTGCAAGGGATGGGAGAGACTCACCTTATCTCTCTAACATGGCCCAAGCAATGTATGGGTTCTATTTACGGATTTGAAAAAAGGAGGGAAGTGATAACCTCGCCATACGAGTTCCGGGCTGGCTACCTGGCACTGCCTTCCCTCGTCACCACAGGTCCTGTAGCAGCCCTGGAATCCATTTACCACTTGGCTTAATCCTGCTCTGCTCATTCTGGGAATCTGTCTTTTGTCGTCCGAGTGGTAAGGTGTTGCACAGTTACTGGTGATGACGTGTCTCCAACTAACCATCCTAGAGCGATCGGTGGTCCCGGGGGTGGGAAGCATGCCCAGATACCATGCTTTGCCAAGGACATCTAGGAGTCAAACAACTGTTCCCACCATAGAGGGCCTTTGATGTGAGATGGGTTCCCAGGGGACACTGTCTGCCAGAGCTGTCCTGGCTACTAACAGCTCCCCTTTGCTGTGGATGCCCGGATTGATTTGTCTTGGTTTCTGGGAAATGTGACTTAAAACTCAGCGCAGAAGGCACTCCTCCTGTGCCAGTGTCCTGCTGTGTGCTTATGGCAGGTATCCTCAGTGCCTGGAGTCTGCTGCCTTGTAAAAAAGGGTTAATAGTCTTTCAGAGATGAAAGCCAGCTATTAAGGGTTAGAGATCTGGACTGGGCCTCTGGGTTATAGCCTCAAATTTGCCTTTTGCCTGCTATCTTGAAAAAGTAATTTCCTTTCTTTGCGTGCCTGCTCCTTTGTTGGCCGCCTCTCCCGACACTGCAGCCTCCTGCGAAGCAGGCGTGTATCGAAACGGCGCTCATGTTGTGGCTGAGGGATGTAAATGCTGCCACTGTGTTGGACGTACTGATGGCCTTTGTGAAGTGCATTGAAGTCTGGGTGTCAGACGCCTTGCTGACATGTGTTTTGTCCTCAAGGAAACAAAATCAGCTCAATTTAAGGAATTAGAGATTGTATTCTGTCCTTGTGAGCAGCAGGACTGTGCAGGAGATCCTGACCCACCTTGTAGTCTTAGTGGAAAACACGGAGCAATTGGTGATTTGATGATGGATGCTGAAGTAGACACCTCATGACCAAGAGATTCCCAGCTCTTTCTCCTCTTCACTGACCTGTGTCTTCTAATGAATCAAAACTTTGAAGAAAAATGTTAACTTCATTATGGAGAAATCAATTAATGAATGATTCATTGCTGTGTTAAGAAAGCTGTTGTGAACATAGTCTAGCAACCCAGGTAGTTCCTTGTTCAAGAACTGATGTCGTCTCTTGTGTACATTAGTCCTGACCGAGTGGGTGTTTTCTAGCTTCTGAGGTTGGTCAGATAATTGCTTCTTTTCTCGGTTTTGTGCTGATATCACAGTTGGCGTCTCTTGTAATACCCGCTTGGATAAACAGAGAGTTATGAAAAGAGGCACCATCAAATGACATGCTTTCTAGTCTGAATCCGAGGTAACTGAAGATATCTACAAAAATATTTAGAACTCGCTGTGTTTGCACAAGTTTTAACCTTGGTCCTGCGAGCATGTACATTAGTTTATCTGGCACACAAGTGTAATGGAACAACTCACATGAATAAAGCTAAACATGTGTAAATGTTTGCAAGATATGGGTCAATAATTCTTTGGAAATCATAGCAAACCAACTCTCTATTTTCTTACGCAGTGGTATTCTATCTGTCTTAGACAAGTGATCTGAAATATCTGTAATAATCATTACGGTGTAGTTGTTCGAAATAGCTCACAGGCAGGATGCAGAATCTCAGCTAGTGTAAATTGTTATTGTTCCATTGACTTCAAGGGAGCTACAGGAGGTTTTATGAACTGAGGATCTGCCCGCACATTCTCAAATGTCCAAAACAAATAAGGGCCAAATAAGAGGTCTTCTTCCATGTGGGTCCCTCCATCAGGACCAATTTTTGTAAGTGTTCGTTGGCTAACAGGCTGCAGATCTGGCTGCAGTTGTGTGTGCTGAGCCCTTTGGAATATACTGGTCCAAAGTCTTATCATTAATTCTCCGTGAACATTAGCATTTGCACATATTGCCTCTGTTTCTAATAAATGGGACCAAAGAATAATTTCTTTAATTTGGTTGCCACTACAGGTAGTGGTTTGTTCCACTTCCCAGCACTGAGCCATGAAGTTAGGAAGGGACTGGGAGCAAGTTCAGCCAACAGTGGTGATACAGAAGAAATTAGCTGATCTAAGAAGTCCAAAAATTCTACTTTCCCAATAAGTGCAAAGAGAAGTGAAGCATAGACCAGCTGATGGCTTTTCAGCATAGGTTTGCTTTAATTTGGTTTGACAAATGACCAGAGATAATTAATTTTTTAGTGATTAATTGTACACAGAGTTTTTTTCTAGGACATGATCTTTCCACCTGCTAGTCTGTTTTTTGCAGATGTGTGTAAGGCTTGATCTCCAGGAGGTGCAAGTCAGCCAGTGCACTTCTGTGGGGCATTAAAATACTGGAATATTTGGTCATAAAGAGCTGAAAATAAAGGTAGAGCTGGAAATGAAAGACCTGGCCCTGCTGTTTGGCAGGTCTCCCCTGCTTTCTTCATAGACCATCACGTACTAGGCAGGTTAGGAAGTTTGTGTACTAGGCAAGCTTCTGTCAGACGCATTGTAGGTGTATCACCAGGACCTGCTTGGGCTAGCCAGAATCACCTTGTCATTGACCTTTCTTTAGGAAGGATCCAAGGATTTGTCCTCTGACATGTCTCAAGGTGAAAACTGCTCCCTTTCAAGTTTGCTCATCCTAATCCCAGCAGAAGATGGAACCTCCCAGTGCTCTGGACTGGTGAAGCCCAGGTTCTTGGTGCTATCTTTGAGTCCAAAAGTTGGGAATCATTTTTGTAGTAGCTCGTTCACCTAGGAACCACAAGAGTGCAGTAGCTTTGTCCCTTTAAGAAGAAAGAGGTTATGGTGCAGGTTTTGTTGCCGTCTCTGAAGTATCTGACACATTGGTTGATGCTGTAAAAGAGTGGCTCTGGGGCTGTAGCAGGGCTGGTGGGATTCCTGTTGAACATAAGGCTCCGTGCGGTCTCTGGATCTGCTACAGACTGCTGACTACGGGCCTTGGGGACTACCAAGTGGTCTGGACCACTGGTTCATTGTTTAGAAATCTCTAATGTAGAAGAAGCAAAAATGAAAGGAAAGCAAGAATTTGAGTGAGAACAAGATCTGTGGTGATGAGAGCGAGAGCTAGATGGGACAAAATCTTCTGCCAGACAAGAAGTATCTGAGGAAAAAGCTCATGTCTTTTTGCTTTGTGTCTGCACAACTCCCAGCATGAATGGGTTCCCACTTTGCCTTGAAATCAAGTAACTATTTTAACATGCTGCAGAGCCCAAAACAAACTCCAAGGGAATAGATAAATTCACTTGGACTCTCCACCATGCTAAAGTGAATACGTGGCTTTGAGATGAGAACTGGCTCATGCCTGGACGGCTCCAAGCATAGCAGAGTCAGCTTGTGTCTGGTTGTGGTTGACCCTTAGCAACCCAGTGAACCTTGAGAAATACTGGAGGGCTCACAGCAGAGAATGAAATGCATTATTTCTCACTCTCCTCCAGCAACGTGCTGCCTTGGGGGAGATGGAGGAGGTGATGCGTATTTACATGAGTTCAAGCAGTTTTTCTGAGGTCTTAGATATTGACTGTGAAAGAACTGTGATAAGCAATCTGTGGAGAGCTCAGGTGAAGGAGCAGTGAGTCCTCTTGATGACCCTAAAACAAGAATACGGTCATGATTAGCCTTGTGCATCATGTTTTTAGAACATTGCAACTCATCCAAATTAAGACCATTTCCTTCTGTTTGACTGCTCTTGATAAGAACAGTGTGAGACAGCCCATCCTTCAGTTCCACATGGTCACTCTGTATGCAGCAATTCTAGCCCTGGAGAGCACCAGTGGAGCCATTCAAGAGACTTTTGTGGCATTGGAATGCAACTTTTGCTCTTAGCTCAGCTAAAGCATTGCTCATTAAATTTAGCCATCTACAAATGCAGTCTTCCATCAGCAGAGGAACTGGGAAGCCCAGAGGAGAGCTCTTCATCGTTATTAATGTGTCTAGTAGCATGTAGACATAGGAAGCAAATTTCCCCAGAATTCACAACTTAGGCAGGGTGAAGTCATTCAGAGAAGTGCTGCGATCTGCACGTTTGTACAAGTTGGCATGTGAAGCACCGACTGTGCAGAGTGGCACAGCATAATCCCTGGCTTTTCTGTTTCGGCCCAGACCACCTGTGCCCAGCCAGAGGGATTCTTGATGGACGTGTCTTTGAGAAAAGTCACAACAAACTGTTTCAGAGGCTGCAGGCCATTTGGGTGTGGGACATAGGCTGCCACCTAACACGAGAGGCTGGCATGCATGGATGCTCCCAGAACGTGGGCAGAAGATTTTTTTAGTAATAACTAGACCTTTTTATTTCTTTTTCATCTGGCAAGCCATGTAGGGAAGGAGGTTTTGACATCCTTCCACCAGCATCAGTAGGGACGATTTGCTTTTAATGATCTAGGCAGCAAGACAGACCATCTGCTGATGTAAACAGGAACAGCTCCATCGCCTAAAGTGATGTTACACTAATTTTAAATCAGCCCATCATCTCCAAGACAAACCACCTTTTGCTGCTTTTCCCTCCAGGCACCAGATCCAAAGCATGTTAAACCCAGGTACAACCATGTTGTGGAGGAACCACCCTGCAAGCTTGTGCTCCCCACCTACTCATCCAAAAACCTGGTCCAAGCCTTCTGAAGCTCACAGCCCTCCTCTGAACCTCCCCTCCTTGGAGGCAGAGCCCCGGAGGATGAGGAGGGTGGGGTGAAGACCCCCAAAAGGTGACAGACTTGGAGGGCTGAGCATGCCATTTGTTTCCTCATTTCAGGAACCAAAACCTGGCAAGAGCAAAGTGGAGTAAGGTCTCGTTTTTCCATCTGCTTCACTGGCATTGCTCCGGAGGTCACTGCCGGGGACGGAGGTCCTCGCTGGGCCCCATCTGCCTTCCCCGGGCTCCCTCATTTATGCCCACTTGGGCCCCTGACATTCTACTCTGTTTTTCTTTCCTTGAAAATGGATCGGGAATTGGGAGCTGCTGCGCAGGAACGCGCCTGTTCCCCATTACAGCTCCACTGGGGCTGTAACACGATCGTGCCTGCTCCATACCCACACAGATATTTATTTATCCGTACAGGCTTTCTCCTTGTTTTCATTAAGTTAGGCAGAAAAGGTTAATCTTTCTTCTGCTAAAGCTTCAAAACCAACCAAGCTAAATAAAATATGATTTCTTTCATTTCTTTTTTTAAAGGACACTCTCTCTTTTCCCCCCCCACCCCCCAAGTACCAGAATGAGGTCACAGTCAGAGATGCCACAAGAGTAAATTGAAAACAGGTTGAAAAAAAGCAAAAGGGAGAGAGACAGAGAAACAAAACCACAATCAGAAGAAAGTGACTGGTAACATTGCAGGGTTGGTTTCATCCAGTCTAGTAAAGAAGCTGTCAAGACAGAGACATTGGTGCCTTCCTGCTTTCCCCTTCATCCTCTTTCTAGGAATCTCCAAGGCGAATCACAACAGAGAGGTCTCCCCTTGTATTCGTTTTCCCTTTGGTTTGCGCTGCATGGGTTTTGCCATGCTGCTCTCGGCACAGGGACATGGGCTGAAGGTGCGGGAACGCCTGCGACTGTCCCAGATCTTCCTTTGTCTTCTCTAACGTCCTGGAGGCTCCTGGCCTCACTCTCTTGTTTAGTCTGGTTGAACTCAATGCCATAGCTTTTGTTGTCTTTGGTGGGATGGTTGATAGGTGATTCATCCTGCCTGCCGCCCGCAACTGCTGGGCGCTGGCATGGGTTGCATGGAAGGACTGAGGCAGACTGGGACTGCTGGATGCTGAGCCTGCTCCCATCCATTTTGGTTCCTCAGTCCCCATTCCAGCCCATCTGAGCCTCCTGTCACTAGCAATGTGCTTGCTCGAGAGCAGATTGCCAACTCAACCTTGCAGACAGGCAGCTGAGTCGAGGGGTTCCTCCTCCTTCAGACCAGACATCAAGCTGAGTTTCCAGGTGGCTGTCCCAGAGCCATTGCTGGTGGCTTGACCTCTATGCCATGGTGTGGCCAGGAGAAGTTTGAAAAGCTTCACAAAGTGGGGCTGAACCCCCTGCAAACTCCAAGTGTGCTGTTATTTTCCTCTGTTTTAGGGAGAGCTCTGACTCACTGCACCACCAGAATCAGTATAAGATACATGTTTACAAAACCAAAAAGAGGAGGTTTGCCAAGCTCCCCAGCCGCGTCTGCGGAAGAGGACGAGGCAGTAGTGAAGGGTTTGCGCTGGAGAAAAGGAAAATGCTACCTGGAGGGAGCTGCATCTTCCTGGCAGTGTTAGTAGAGCAGAGATCGATTTTCAAAAGCTTCCTGGGGAACTGGATGGTTTGGGGCAGACCAGTCCTGGGAAGGCAGTGGCGTGGAAATGAGGGAGAAGAGTCTTGCGGGGATTTGGTGTACGGTTAGGAGTATGAGCATCCCTTTGCTGAGCACAATTGCTCCGTTACCTGTAATCAGTGTGCAGCAGGTACCATATGTTGCTCCGTGCACAGCACTTACCAGAGTGATGTTGAGCTCTGGTCTGGATTTTTTGCTAATGAGAAGTGAACACAGGTGAGGTATCCTCACAGGAGCGGGTCGTTTGTCTTTGATATCTGTAACAGCTTATTGCTTTATTTAGCGTGACATCAATTATTTATTACTATTAATGAAGGACACAGATGGCTGTCTGGTCAATAAAATATCTCCTGCTCCACAGAGATGATCTACTTAGCTATCATTTACTCTGCAGAGAACCTTTGGATTCTTTCTGAAATTTAATAACAGAAGCAAAGATACTACAGCAAGCTGGAAGGTTTGTGCTTCAGGGCTGCTTTGGGAGGCTGAAATCCTTCTTTATATTTGCTGGCGGGCTGTGCAAGAACACAGGTCCAGACGGGAAAGAGAAGCCCCTTTGCTTTCCATCACAAGCTACTTATCCGTATAATCCCTTTTATAAAGTGATCAAACTCCTTCTTAAAAGATAGTTTGGTTGTTTGCCCTTCTCAGGAGTAGACCGTTTATTCATATCCAATTTACTTTCTCTTGCCATTACTGCCCATTAGCCTAAATACTTCTTTTCCATCTGAGTGCCTGCCCTGTTGATGTGTTCCAAGAGTCCTGTATCTCTGCTTGGCCTTTTTAAGTCTCTGCTTGTGTGGTGGACTTGTGCTTTTTGTTATTTCCCTGGCAAGTCTTCTCTCCTGCTTTTCCTGTGCCTTGTTCCTAAGCACAGATGAGCAGTACCGTGCACTGAGCCCTCACCGTGGGCTTGGGCGTTTAGGTCCATGTTCCTCCATTGCTACAGCATCCCAGGACCACTTCTGCTTTGCAGGGCAATGTCAGTGATCCCTCGTCCTCTTGCAGTGCCTGCAAATGCACCTATTTCCTTCGATGCATTTCACTGACAAGGTCCCAGTCTAAATCTAGGGAATAACTTGTTTTCTGGTCTTTGGGGAGACTTAGGAAATCTCATTTCATCTGCTCTCCGAGCACCGCGGACTGAACAAGGAGAGTCTTCTCGTGTGCGACGTGAACAAATGGAGTTGCTCTGCTTCACCCAGGGGAGAGCACGGAGAAGCAGCTCCCTTCGTTCGCTGCGGATTGCCAGCTCTGAGTCGTCGGTTCGTCCCCGGGGCGTCCCTTACCCGACCCCGTGTTTGCTGCGTGGTCCCTGCAGTCTGGCACCACCAGCGATCTCGCTGCTGCTTATACAGGTGCAGAAAGACTCCCAGCCTTGGGGCTGAGGTTTCAGCACCTTTGCTAGCATCTGTTTTGCTATTTTCTTAACAACCTCTTTGCTTTTGATTGTAGCAGGGCCAGCGAGAGGGGAAAGTTCCTCAGAGGCTCAGGATTGAACACAAAGCACCCTCTTGCTGTAGGGATTTTATTGCAGGGTTTGTTGTAGGGTTTTGACTAACCCGAGGTGACACCATGTTGGCAGACCCTGAAAGCTTTGTCTCCTGCGCAGGGGGACAGCAACACACTCCACAACCTAGGCAGGTCTGGTCAGACTCCGTGGCAAACGAGACCATCACGTGATGCAGTTGCCGCTGTGTTTCGGGGCATTGCTTGCTGCCAGCCTGTTCTGTCCCCTCAAAACTACCCAGACAGACCATGAAAGATCATAGAATTGTATAATGCTTTGGGTTGGAAGGGACCTTTAGAGGTCATCTAGGCCAACCCCCCTGCGGTGAGCAGGGATATTTTCAACCAGACCACGTTGCTCAGACCTGGCCTTGAATTTTTCCAGGGATGGGGCCTCCACTGCTTCTCTGGGCAACCTGTGCCAGTGTTTCACCACCATTACGGTAGAAAATGTCTTCCTTATACCTAGTCTAAATCTACCCTCCCTTAGTTTAAAGCTAGTGCTCCTTGTCCTATTGTAACAAGCCCTGCTGAAGAGAATTCAGAAGTTGGTGGATGCCTTAAGGAGAGATATCTGTGCAATTTTAATACACGCTTTAATTCAGTGATTGCACATGACATTTTCCATCCCATTTCCAGTCTCCCGCAAGTCTGGTTCCACCCTCTGCACTCCCTGTCTCAGCCCTGTGTTTTTCTCTCCCATCCCATCTCATGTGCCCATGGTGCAGATGCTCTGAAAGATGCTCCCTGTGCACTGCCAGTCCAGATCTCCCCTTGGTCTTGCCCAGTTGCTCATCGCAGTCTCTCTGCCCAGCTATTTTCTTTGCTACCCCTTGTTAGCTGCCTCTCAGCCCGGAGTGCTCTGGAGGAAGGTGTGAGATCCCACAACAGGCACCCATGAGATGATCCTCTGGGAAGTTGCTTCCTGGTCAGATGCTGGTTGCCTGAGATCTGACAAGGCTTAAAAGCTCTTACTGTAGTTCAGCAACACAGTCTGGTCCTCCATCTTCATTGTGTGTTTGTGATTCATCTGGCTTGTACGTCACAGCAGTGTCTGTTCTCAGTGACTTCTGGTGGCAGTGGGTTCCCCGATCCAGCCTGACATCGTATGAAAAGCGATTGAAATGAAAGTTGGAAATGAGCAATAGGGTTTTGTTTGTTTATTTAAACCATAAACCCAGAGCTAAGGGGCTTGCTCAAGGCCGTTCAGCGCTCGTGACTTCCAAGCAGTGGCTTTACCGCTGCCAATCCAACCTGCCAGTTGGGTTGCCTTGGGGTTTGGTACGGACCCGGGGCTGGGGACTGGGCTAAGCTACGGAGACCGGTGACAGAGCTGCCTGAAAAAAGTTTGGAAAGAACAAGTCGTGCTGGGAGCATTAAAATGAATAATTAAGGCTTGGATTCCTTTAGGGAGGAAAAGAATTTATTGCTGCTCTTTTCTGTAGCCAAGGGGGACATTTGTTACCGAGTTGTGTATTTTGAGACAAGACGCAAATGCGGTTTGGGGGGGCAGGGGAGGAGGGGATTTTTTCTTCTACCTGGGCAATCCAGTCGCACAGCGAGACGTTCCGGGCTGGTTATACCACTGGGTTGTTTCTTTCAGTCTATACCAAGAACCTAGACTTGTGCTTCGTTTCAGTAGTCCTCAGTCACTTTTGATTTTAGAAAAATGAAGAAAAAAAAGTGCTGAGAAGGGAATTCTCCTCCTCCCTCCGCTGCGGTGTCTTGACATTTACACATGTGCAAGGTGCCCGGCACAGCAATCTGGGTCCAGGTTTGCTTATACCAGCACGACTCTATCAGCTGCAGCGGTCCCTTCTCCGATTCCCATCAGTGGGAGCGGGGGCACAACCAGGGCAGCTGGTCTGGTTTTGTTACAGCTTGGTACCTTGGGCTTCAGTTACACTGATGCAATACGGGAATTGAGTGCAATGAGCTTTAACGGATAGACAGCCTGCCCACTGCAAGGAGACAGGTTGCACGGCAGTGGAGAATCGTGCCCAAAAAGTTTAATAAATGGAGTGTTTTCAGTTTCAGATGGGTCGTGATCGAAGTGTTTAATAAGCTTTACAAACCAGAAGACCAGAAAAAAAAAATTTTCTGATATTTTTAATTAGAATATTTTTTTTTTGAATGCTTGTAAAGGGGTGAGTGTTCTTCAGCACAGCTGAGGGAGCTCCAGTCAGAGCTGCAGGAGCAGGCAGAGTGTGCATGAAAGGGAATGCAAAGCTACTGGTTTTCCTTGAATAAAAAAAACCCAACACATTGAGAGCAATACCATCCAAGCTCTAAAAATGTCTCCTTTCCTGATAATCTAACTAGCAGAAACGCAATTCACTGTGACAGGGGATATTTGGAAAAGGCCGTGTCCTCTGTAAGACCTGAGGGTGCAGTTGGGGTGGGAGAGCACTGTTTAGCCAGGCTTCCAGCTCTCTGCGGCCCTGGAGCCCGTCCGTGGATGGACGTCCCGTGTCTGGTGTTTGCGGTGACTCCACGCGTTGCCCGTGTGCTCTGCGAGCACACCCTGCCACTGTCCAAGCCGTGGTTTCTGCAGTGGCTCCCTGTCACAGCTGATGGCCCAGGGGTGTTTGCTGCTTGCTTTGTCTGTAGATGATATTCTCCATCCAGACCTGGGGCCATTCCTACCAGCCACAGCCAGCCAGAGCTTGTTGATTGCCTGTCCTGTTCCTACAGTGCATTTTAAATGGTCAGCAATAATTTTGCACCTGTATTGATGTTTCGATCTTGCTCATTTCTTTGCTCTCCAGGAGAATCCTTGAGCTTTGCGGATGATTTGCTTTCTGGCCTTGCAACGTCCTGCGTGGCAGCGGGTAGGAGCCACGGCGACGTCCCTGAAACCAGCCTCTATTCAGTCATCTTCAAGTGCCTGGAACCAGACGGTCTGTACAAGTAAGGAGGGGGCCAGGGGGTATCTCCAGTGCAATTATTTAATTGTTATTAGCCTTTGTGGTTAGCACGATGTTTCACCAGACACTGGGCAAACGATGAGACTCTCTGTGTTGCTTGGAGCGTTAGGCTCGGCTGGTGAAATGGAAACCCAGAGTTTGCCAGTACGGCACGGGAGGCACTGGGAGTCTGTGGGAGACTCCACTGGAATAACTAACACTTCCAGTGTGCTGGGCTCCCAGCTCCATGCCTGGTGGGATGGGGTCGTCTCCCATGGATGAACTTGGCTAATGTCGTGAGACTGAAGCAAGCTGCCAAAGGCGTGGTGGACCGTGGTGGACCGAAACAGCCAGATGTCAAAAGCGAGATAGGTGGTGTTGTGTGAGTTGCTTTTTGCATTAGTAGGGCATATACAGAAGTCAGAGAGACACCAAATC
>Ga0065711_1029290_pt1 | contig 36773 bp, 25 predicted proteins | sample Hoacrofraction12_FD_59098 | JGI IMG/M metagenome (GOLD analysis project Ga0065711, IMG submission 59098) | Hoatzin crop microbial communities from Cojedes, Venezuela - Epithelial fraction 12 v2 (version 2) | ecosystem: Host-associated > Birds > Digestive system > Esophagus > Crop | place... | reverse complement strand
CCCGGCACGCCCCGCCCCCGGCAGCGCCTGGCAGCCGCCGCGCTCGGCCGAGCGTCGGTAAACTCTGAACACAGAGATGATGCGCGTTTTTTTTCAGACTGGGACAGGAGTCTGATAAAGGTGCGTCATCCCCCCCCTTCTCCCCTAACTCTAGCGAAAAGAAGGCAGCTTTTTTTGTTTTTCTGCACAGGCCTAGCAAAAAGCCGGTAAATCCAAGCCTGGGCGCGTGCGGAAGGTGACTGCCTTCCCGTTACAGCTAATTACCTCAGGAGCTCCACTACAGCTCTTTGATCGATTCATATTCCAGGGTGTGCTCAGCAGTGGCAGCCCCTCGCCGTGCAGGCAAGGCCGGCGTCTCTGAGTATTGCCGTGAGTGTAAAGGGAGAGGTTTTTTTTTTAAAAATGCTGCTGTTTTATTTTTTTATACAAACTAAAACACCAGAGGTCATTGAATCCTATATTAAATACATAAATTAAAAAATAACAATTCATAAAACTTTACATACAATAAGGATTCTCTTCTACACGTTAATACATATAGTACAGATACATGTCCAGTGTTTATCAAAGGGTCATTCTGCCAAGTCATTTACAATTCTGTTCTGGAACAGACACCAAAAAAACTGGGAACAAAAAGTACATGTAAAAACACACAGGTGCCGATGTGAGGGAGGGCAGGGGAAAAGAAAAACCCTTCGAATCACCAGCAACTGCGTGGCTGTTCATTGAACCTTGCCCTAGTGAGGAGGAGAGCCTGGCCTATTTGGTCCTCCTGGGATGCCATGGAACGGAGAGCTTTGGGGGTTCAGAGGACGTTTCCCACTGAGATAAGGGCAGAGAGTTGGAAAATGAAGCACATCTACAAAAGAAGTCTACGTGGTCCTCCAGGCACATCAACTAGAGAGGCTGGAGCTGTGAGCCAACCTGATAACACTGCAAGAAGCCCTATTTCCTCCTGCAACCCCAGTTGCCTAAATTCATCTCACCTAACTAGGCCTTCATCTGAATAGTTTTCAAAGTCTTCTGGCTCGGTCAGTGGAGAAAAAGCAAGTCAAGTTTTGGTCAAGCTGACTTGTGCTGCATTATGTGGCTCATCTACTGCTTTGATGGTATGGACAGTTTGGAGTGCTGGTACTCCTGCTACAGCCTAGGACGGATGGACGGATGGGAGGAATCCAGGGCTGTATTTGTTGTCCTCAAAAGCTGCAATAAATGAATTTTGCTGGTTGGTTTTGGGGAGGGCAGGTTGGCTGCAGTGACTAATTTGAGGAAGGATTCTCAGTACTTTGCTTCAATGAATGCTAGGAACAGCGGAAAGCCCTGGATGCACAGCTTCAGGACAGAGAAGGGGGGAGACCCCAGAAAAAGAGATCCAAACCCCAGCTGCCCATGAGATGTAAAACAACCACGAGGAGTGTACCAGTTGTGACAGCTAAACAAGTCTAGAGTTGGTCCCCCATACCTAGATTGGAAGTATACTTTCATAAGCTATAGCAATGATTTACTATACACAACAGGGAACAGATATATGCATATATATGTACATATACATATATACTATATATAGATACATGTATATATATATACACACACAAACATCAAACTCATTTTGATCTAGCTGACAGCAGAAAGTTTTTATTACTCGTATCAGCAAGCATATTTTAGGCATGGCTTATGTTATGCTGCAAGGCGAGTAAAGCAGTTGTTGTTCAGCTCTCTGGAGGGAATACAGCAATGTTCTAAAAGTTTGCAGACCAAGATAAGCTGTGAATTGTCTACCACTCCCCACCCCACCCTGAGCCCTTGGAAATGGAGCAACTGCATGCATATATATAAGGGAGGGGAAATTAAGCAAAAAAGAGAAATGAAGTAAGATGTGCACAACAGGGCTCAGAGGGCCTAAATCACAAAGCCTGCCTTAAGACCAGTCAGGTATGTTCTGAAACTAGGTATTTCTATCTGTGCCATGCACCTTCCCTATGATTGCCTGAAATAAACACTTCTAGTACTCCTTATTTTTTTTAACCAAAGCAGAGGTGGAAGTTATTGCACCATCATGGAAAACAAGCACTGCTCATTCTTCCACAAGAAGAGCTCAATGTTTTAATTGCTGGGAAAACAGTTTCCAGACTGTATTGGCTTGCAGGACACTGGAGCCAAGTGGTATGAAATGAACTGGTGCTGCAACAGTGGGGAAAAAAGAGTGAGGGGGGGAAGAGTGAATCATCAGAGAGGAAATCCCCCTTTTTGTAGCTAACAAGAGGTTGTAAAGTTGCTTAGTGATCTAAAGGTGTCACAGGTGTGGGACAAGACTCTCAAAGGGCCTGACTCCAGAGCTTCAGGACTGAACTGCTAGCAGCACTCTTGGAAGCACATATAGGTCTGGGCCAACCTTATCCATGGATTCTTCTGTGGGGGGAAAGGAATTTGAATAAACAGCATGCAACGTACCTGTATTCATTTAACATATCTGCCTACAAATCTGTTTTTTTAAAAAAATGAACCAACAAACATACAGCTGGTGCAGAACTCAGTAAGCCCCCAGACTGAAACAGACTCCTTCAAGAATATCTGGTCATTCTGTAATTTAGATTATTAAGGAGCAGGAAAAAAAATCACTTGCTAATAGTTTCTACCATTTGATGCAAGGCTTAACACAATCTCAGGGCATGCAAGAAATGAGGATGTTACGAATCTTTGTGGAGAAATGGAACCCAGTATTGCAATCCAGTTGGGTGAATGGACATTAATGATCAACAGCTATTCTGGCCAAAAAAATATTTGTGACGGGCAGGCATCCTCAATACTAGAGAAACTTCATCCCTGCTATGGCTGGGGAACTGCTTTTGACCTGCTGAGTTGCTGTGGCAAGGTACTTCACTGCTTTGTGCTTCAGTTGCTTCATCTGTAAAAGTAAACAAGCAAACAAAGGAGAGACTCTTTGAAAAGCACTGTCAAAGCTTCTGATGGGCAGAGTCTGTGTGCGTAAGATGTTGGTAAATGTGAGCCCTGTTTTGAAGGTTTAAGTAATGCACAGGCTGTATTCTGGCCCTTAGTTTTCTGTTTTGTAATACAAACATCTGTTTCTCCCAGTTAAAATTAAGGCTCCATTGTGGAAGCCACAGCTCAAATAAGAAGCCTTGCCACAGGAACCTGACGTCTAACAGGCACGACTCCATTTCCACAGAAATGGAAACAGAGGCACAGAGAAGTGCATTGTCATGCCGAGCTCATACAGCACATCAGTGAGAAAAGGGAAGGTGGGTGCAGCTGGCTGCTTTGCTCCCAGGGGGCACAGGACCTTCGCAATGTTTGCTGCAGGCATCACGCCCCTTAGGGTTTGTTTCTTACTGACTACAGGGGGCACGGACCTGTGATGCCTCAGGGAGACACCAGGACTGGGTTCCAGGCTTCGTGATTAGAGAGGTAAGTAATGCTTCGAAATGCAGACTACTTCTAGTTATTCTTAACTGTAGAAAAATCTAAACAGACTAGCAATACTTCTTACTTCTAATAAGGATGTGTTCACACAGGTTTTCCCCATTTTTGGCTTGTGTGTCATTGATCAGGAAGCCAGGTAACAAAATCAGTTTGACAAGTCATACCAAAACATTTGTTCCAAGCTGGGACAAAACAGTTGGAAGCTGATGCTTTGTGGATCGTATCACATAGACAAGGGGGTTGACTTTTGTCCCCTCTGTCCTCCAACACATTTCTTTTCTTTCTTGGAAGCTACTCTGTAGGTCCAATCCAGTGATCCTCCATGTATTATTTAAATAGTAAAACCAAATATGGTCATTATTATCTCAATGGCAGTCTATTAAGAGTATGAAAAGTATCTGACAATAGACAGGCTGTTCTTCCTGGAGGCAGCATGAAGATAGATAAGGCTACAACTCCTTCAGAAATCCTCCTTATGCCAGACACCCTCTTCTTCCCTTCCTTTGCCAAGTAGGGTGGTGCTTCGTTCTGATCTCTAGCACAAAACATGGTGCCCTGTCCTGCCCATCCTGCAATAAGCCAGAATGCATTTTTCCTTTCTTCCCCCCACAATGCAGCTGTCATTTGTTCCTGAGGTTAAAACCAAAGAGGGAGAGGAGGAGTCCCTGCAGTGAGAAAGCCAGACAGTTCAAACTGAATGCTTTGTTGTCAGCATCTCTCCACGGCTCGTGTTTCTCCTGCTCTGTCCTGTTAACTTTTGATCCATTCGTGGGATGACAGTGTCACATTTAAACGATTGCCCTGCACAGCAGGGATAGATTTTTCTGTTGTAACTTTGGTTCCATGCCCAAGACACAATGACTTGATCAGCTGAAAGTGGTTCCTTCCCTTTAAGTTCTTCCTAGGTGATGTAGCTTCAAAGTTCATTTTTCTTCCCCTTTTGTAATTTCAACATATAGAATTTCATTAGATGCAGCATATATCATAGTTTTAGACAGGAACTGTCAAGTAACAAACCTTGAGTGATGGCTTTAAAATACAAGGTGGTTGCAGTCTTGGCTACAAGTTGTTCACTTTTTATACTTTTTAAAATAGGCGTAAACAATGTTCTCTTCATCAGGGGGGTGGAAGCATTTGCCTTTATAAGGGTTTATCTGTGTGGTCGGGCACTCTAAAAATAAAAAAGGACATCTGTATCAGATAAGTGGTAAGTTCCTCTACCTACCTATCCCAGCTGCCAAGATGCAGTCTATCAATCAGAAAGTTGAAAAGGTCTGTTTTTACAGTTATCAGTGTTAAACTGTTTCTGTTTGTCCATATGAAAGGCATTTGTGAAAACTCTCGGTATTTTGCCAAGCCCGTCCATTTAACCATACAAAGTATAGCCCCTCTGGTCTATAAAAGTACCCATGGGCATCTTCAGATGAATAGTTATGCACCAGTTTCAGTAACTCTTGAACCAAAGCTGCCTAAAATTCACAAGTGACAGGAGACATGATAGCAGGTGATACGCTTGTGGTGCCAGGGCAACCCCAGAACTTTGGCTAATGCAACGACAAGGCAAACACAGACTGCTCCTGTTCCAAGGAAGCCTTCCGTACCTATGGAAAAGAATTGCACATCTCTGGTTTGAAACCACAGAAAAAAGGGCGTATTTTATGTTTGTTCTCTCAGCATTCAAGCCGACATGGTAAAATTCACTGAGTGTTAACATCCATGCAGTCCAGAATTCCTTATGTGATCACAAATAAGTGAAGTGTATATTCACAAGCACAGAAAAAATGCAGGTAGGAAAATCCCACATAAATGGGAATTAAGAGAGCTGCTGGTCTGGACACTATATATTGCTGCACATGGTTTCATTCATGCTTGTCCTTCCTTATCTGAAAAGTACAGCACCGAGCGCTGTGCTCACTCCGAGAAAGAAAACAGAAAGTATCATCTGATTGCATTGTGTTTGCTCTCAGCTAGTTAAAAGGTTGGTGAAGCATAAACTGCAGCAAGGCACAAACAAAACCAAAGACCTTTCACCATCAAATGGTTCCCTAGGTACATTTCAAGGATGCGTTGTACTTTTTTGTTATTTTATCAAGGGTCTGTTTTAAGTCTCTTACAATAAGGCTAACAAAGTTAACTTGCATCCAGCGGAACTAAAGCAATTTTGCAAAGATCCTTCTGATGATGTATCTCAGTAGTTTTAAGAACCAGAAATGCTGATGACATGCTCCCCACGCCATGCTCACCCTTGCTGAGTTACTTGTAATGTCAAAGTCACCTGGGCAGGCAGGTGGTTTTTCAAGTGAATGAACACAAATCAGTGTTAGTTATTCTCTCTGATTCCATGTATTCCAGCCTCAGAAAATATGACCTCGCTACAATCCCTCTCAATCTTGCCAACACCATTCCCAAATTGCTTCTGTCTTGAGATTTCCCCTCAGGTATTGAGGGGCGAGGATCCCATGGAGGGAAACTGAGGGAGTGAAGACTGGGATCAGGCAGGGCTGCTTACCATTGCCTTGTTTTTGAGGAATTGCCACAAGACTTGATGCTTTGTACTTACAGAGTGACTTGCCTTGGTAATACAGAGATCATGCTTGCTGTGATGCTGGGCCTGCCGCAGTTTTCTTTACAGTTCAAGGGAGTTCACAGCAATGCAGATCCTCTGGAAAAGCACTGAGTTTACATATCCCCCCCACACACCTTGCCCTTAAGATTTTTCCCTTTTCAGAGTCAATGTCCCATTCTCTGCATCACTATCTCCACTACTGTCATGGCTACCTTCCTTTACTGTTCAGCTCACAGTAATCCATCTTCTTGTTCCCTACCCAAGATTCATAGCCAAATATGCAAAAGCAGGATGTGAAAATGGCAACAGAATTATTCATCTCCGGCAGTCCTAGGAGAGGCACAACACACCAGCAGGCTTTCCAGGGCTGTAAACCACATTTCAGCTCACTCCGGTGCTTCTCGTCCTCTCTACATGGAGTAGAAACGCAAGTCGTTTGAACTAGAGCCTTGTGTGCTCCCGGGGCCAGCCTCTGTGGAGCAACAGTGAATCCAGTGATCGAAACCCTACTCGTGTTGGCTCTGTAGTTAGAGCAGCCTTCCTGGGCTCAGTGAAGTTACACCACCGGGATTTACACCTGCTAAACCTTAGATGACAAGCAGAAAACTTGTTGAAGGAGATTGGACTGGAGGGTGGGAAAGTGAAGTATTGACACGATCCTAAAGGAACAAAGTAAAAACCCAGCAATGAAATTGGCCTCGATGCTGCTCTGGTTCCATTGCAGCTGTGAGAGTCCTGCCAGTCCTAAAGGGGGCAGAAAAATGCTTACGTTTTACTATTAGTCCTACTCAATGAATACGCCAGTGAGGAGTGCATCAAATTATCGGAGAGCTTGTGCTAGATGTGACCCAGCAGCCAGAAGCAGGTAGAATAATGACTGCAAGTGATTTTAATAAATCCACCAGAATTTTAGGAGGAATGTAGAGTTCTGACCTTAAACACATCATTAATTTTTCTAACCAGCCAATATCTGCCCTCAAATTAGGCCAAAATGGCACAAGTGTTATCAGCAAATGGGGAGGTTTTGTTGTATTTTTTGATGGTCCTGATTCTTCTTTTTTTATATGTGTGGTTCTCCCCTTCCTGCTTTGAGAAGAGGGGAGGAATGGCTCCTTTGCAATGAAGAATTCAGCCTGCCTTTGAATACACTGCAGAGCTAACAGTGAGGCTGTTAAAATGGCAGTCTCAAAGTCACCACGGAATCCATGCACAGGCATACAGTCTGAATGGGTTTTTTCTTAGCATGCAGACACTGACAGGGCACTTGAGATACTTTCACAGGCTTCAAGACAAAGAGTTAATCAGCACTGCTGGAATTCCTATGTCAGAATAACAACGTTTTTCTCCTGTTTCGGGAAATGTGTATTTCAAAAGATACTGGTATATACCTGCAATTCCTGAAAAGCCAAGTGACACATTCATGTTATTTCTGTAATTCCCAGTTCACCTTCCTTTCTATTCTGCGCTGGCATACCAAAACCATGCATATAGCCTCAGGAAGCATACACTGACATTTTTGTCCTGGGACTAGCAATTTCCTATTCTAAGTTCAATTACAGGTGGTTTAGATTTTTCATGTCAATCATCTTTTTCTTTTCTAATAAAAATATTTGTCATATTATAATGCCATATTATAAACAAAAGTTATTTTTATGCATTTTTGTGGATCTTTTTGGCATTTGCATCTACAACTGAGGGGTTTTTTAAAATTTTGAAAAAATATTCTTTTCAAAACTAAAAAACAATTAAAAAAATCAGGAAGACAACATTTCCTGATGAGTTCTAATTTAATGCAAATTTTAATTTGTTTTTCTCAGGATGCATGCTCTACTGCAAAGACTTTACTGGCTGTTCCATCTTAAAAGAAATGGGATTAGGAAAAACTGTTCAGTAATTTAATGTCATGAATGCATTTTTAATCAAGGTGACCTAAACTGACCAAGGGAAATCTTTTGAGGCACATTTTCAAATAAATAAGAAATGCCCTGGTTTCTTATTTTTCTTCCACAATAGCTGATACCAGCACTGGCAAAACTAGGATGGTATGAGCTTCTTACCAATTCTGCAGCTGTAGCAGAAGAGGCAAATACTCAACATAAAATCAATTCCATACCCATACAGGTGGAAAATATAGGTGCAAATTGTATATGCAGAAAATTCTGAACCTCTTATTGCCTTGTTTTTTCTCATGTGCTTTACAAGGACTTTATCATAGCTGTGATAGAAACTGAAAAATGGACACCAGTATAAGCAAATGGGAAAACCTCATGCAGACAGGTTCTTGCAAATGTCACTGTCAGTTCCTGTGAGCTTTCAAAGGTGCACCTTAAATCCAAGATTCCTTTTTTTGTTTTTTTGGACTGTCCCTCTAGGTTGGCTGTTTGTTCTGGACTCTTGATTCTGTGGTACAGCAAAATACGCAGTCATATAAAATTGCTTGCTACTACTGTGTACTGTCTTAAAATTAGCCAATACATAATATGGCTTTTCAGAAGACTTTCTGAATTTTTTTTCCCAGTATGAATAAGCAAGAAACTGTAAAATCAAATTTTCACCAGTCATGGCCACTCCAAACATCTCACAGCTGCTGTGCTGTGTCATGGTTCTCAGAAATCCTGCAGCAGGAATATTAGTGAGTATGCAGTCATAACTCAATCTGTTTAATGTTCACTAGATCAAGGCAGTGTATTTTAAATAGCAGCAACTCTATAATGTTATTTGCCTTTGTTTACAAGAGCCATGATCACTGATCTGTCCATGTTCCTCTGATTCTTTCCTATAGTTCATCCTCCATTCAGCCCAACCTCCATGTATATTACTGCCTCAGCCCATGAAAACCTTCATTTTGAGGTGTGGTCAGCCAAAAGGGCAATGGATTCCAGTTGCTATCGCTGTTTGTGAGAGTTGTCTCTGCATCAGCACAAAACTGCAAAAGAAATCCTTGATCTAACCAAAATGAAGCACGAAGTAGGGGGCTTTTCCTTAGAGGGAAAAGGAAAACCCACCAAACTGGACACACACCATGTAGTTATAATCAATACCTTGAATTGCACCTGGAATCAAAGGCTGAGCTAGTACAAGTGGTGGAAAGCAATGGCAAAACATCTTTCACACACAACTGGATTCTCAGCTTGCCTCAAGTGGAAGGCAGAAAAATTTATTCACTGACACAGCTCAAGCCGGAGCAAAGCAATACAGTGAGAAACTTAATGGTATGGGTCTGTCTCCAAACCAGAAAATTTTGATCTGTCATTATATGTCCTTGCGTCTTTAACACAACATTATCTAGGCTATGTTCTACTTCTGTTATCCTGGATCAGAAGAAAGATCCTCCTAGCCCCGCATCCTGGTTCCGAAAGTGGTTAGACACAGGGGGAAAAATGTGAAGGCCATGCACATTATAGTTCCCTGATTTATTTCCCCCTCTTCACATTGTTCTTTGAACTCTGAAGTTTCAACTGCTAAGCATGCTGTGGCAAAGACTTCTTTACATCCTACATCACTAACTATGAATTTTTGTTTACTTTAAACGTATTACATGATAATTGCTTGTACTGGAGGAGACAGCGAACGATAGCAATCCATCCATCCATTCTATGACGAATTTTCTACACCTCTCCCATACCTTCTCTTAACAGTGTCTCACTTTCTGAGCCAGAGAAATCCTTCCATCTCTCTGTCTCCCTCTTCCCATCCCTCAGCAGCTGATTGTTCTTCCTTGCCCTTCTTTGTACATCTCTTACTTCTGGGCACTGAGCTCTACCTGTTACAGACTCCTGATCTACTTCCTGAGTGTCAGTTCAGAGCCCACCATAGTGTGCACATGGTTGAGATTTATAACTGTTTTTTGTCTGCATCACTTAGCAAACATCAACACTGAATTTCAACCTGCAATTCTCTTGGCTATTTGATAGTGTGAAATTCTTGTTAGCTTTTAGTTTTACAATTCTGAATAGCACAGTATCACCAGCAAGCTCTGGCAATTCACTTAGAAGTACGTTGGATGGTGTTGGTCTGACTGCAGCTCCCTGTGTCAACTCAGCAGTGTGATGACCTCCATTGCAAACTATTACAAATAGACAATGACCTGCTGAATTCTCTGACTCCACACATACACAAGAACACACGAGAATGTGATCCCCAGCTCTGTGCAAGAAGTGCTAGCTTTGAGGAAATGAATAAAATAGTCTTACCTTTCCAAGAGGCACATTGACATCAAGGCCAAAGAATAAAGGCAAGAGAGAAGAACAAGAACAGAAATAGAAACTGCAGAAGAAAAAGAAGATTGCGTAAAAACTAAAGGTCGTGGCATTGTAAGAATCAGGATTATTTTTCCACTCTGTAGAACAACTAGAATAACTACACATTCAAAAAACACTATTTCCCTAGCTACTTTTGTAAGTACCATGCCACCTCCCAGGTTTAGAAAACAGATCCCATTAATTTTGGTGATTAATTACAACTGGCACCATATTGAAAGCCTGAGGTGTAACTGTCACTATCAGCCACCATGGGATGACTGAAGTCACAAAGCTGGGTATCAAAAATAGCATGGGTAGCATTTTTAAAAGCGTTAAAAAACAGTGCCTGCAATCCATGCTGGAAATAGCCTGGGAGTATATATATGCATGTACATATACACACACACACATAATATAAACCCCTAACTGTAAAATGTTTAATAACAAATTTTTTGATGTCTCATTTTAATCATGAATGCATTGTCTTGTGAGATGTGAATTTTTGTGAGTTGAAAGCTCTTTTGAAAGTTGACACTAACGGTCTCCTATTCAAGGTCTCCTTTTGACCACGACATAAGTTTCACTTTGGTTGGTTTTTTTTTATTTTCATCACGGATTATCATCTGTTGTTTTTCCAAGTTATATATATTAGAAAGAAAGACACTAAGTCCTTGAATCACAAAAATATAGGCAGAAAATTGGAAAGAACTACGTGTATCAATTTTTGCATTATGCCCACTTGTTTCACTTCAGGAACATACATATAAACTGAAAAGGCTCATTAGCACTACTGTCATTGTACTAATATAGACATTGCCATTATTTCATATTATAGAGTGCACACGTACATTGATATTTACTAGTGTAAGTACATTGGCAAAGCTACCATTGGAGATGCATCTTACACCAGTCTAGCATTTCTAGAAAAGACATTATTGGTAGCAGTATGCTGTGCCCATGCTATGGCCTTTTTTCCACAATCCTATCTAATATATCTACAAGTAGCAAAACTCAGTGGGACAGAGTTGGCCTTTTTCACCAGAAAAATGCAGTGCATTAGAGAGTGTGTGTATACATGTATATGGTTTATATAAAGAATGTGCATATAGAGTTCTTTGACAGTTCAGTTGAAGCGCAAGATTCTGATACTGTATTTATATTGCATATTCAATTACAAGCTTCATTAAAGAGGACAGCATCAGAATCCGAGTTCCCTAGTCCTGCCAGATAAGGACAATCTTCAAATCTTCACTCAGTTTCATTCAGTCCTTCCTGCTTGCTAGCCTGACCTTGCCTTTAATGGAAGTATTGCCCGTCTACCAACACAGCATTTAACAGCCAAGTAAAGGCTTCATCATTTGGTTCAGTATCATTCACTATAATTCAAAGTGTCTGGCATTTATTTCCTAAAAAAAAAAAAAAATGTTGTGGAGAAGACTCTAAAGTCTGCATATACTGAAACACAAATTGAAAAGAAAGCATAGTAGAACACCACCAACAGGTCCAGCTGATTCAGCTAAACAAAAAGTTCATGTAGTCCAAGAGAACTAGCTCATTACTTTAAAAAAAGTTGATAGGCGTGCTTCAGAAGCATAATAGAACCAACCTTTTCCTCCAAATCCTTAATTTGTCTCTTTTGGATGTCAGTTTTATCTTCTAAATCTCGGATCCTCTGGAAATTAGAAAAGAAAGCATCTAGGCTAAATTCTAGGTAATTTGCTCTGCTGAACAAATAACTTGATGTTCCAAGAGCTAGAAGCCTAGAAATAAACAAATTTGTTTATTTGACAGGGATAATCTTGTGTACTAACATGACTCCATCCACTAATCCTGCCTAACCACAACTTTACTGTGTGTACAGCTGCTCAAAATATGCTACTGCATATATGACTGTATCTTCGAATGCTGGAAATTCATATCAATAGTGGATTTGTTTCACATTATCTATTTTATATTACTCCTGTGTTAAACAGACGGAAAGCATAAGATCATGGTTATACTCTTTAGAATTACATCAAGATTCATTAAGATTTCTCACAGTTTGATACGTTGAAAGAGTATTAAAGTGTTGTTATTAGATCTGAAATGCTAAACCTATACAATGCTATGAAAACATTGAATCTGTGGTGAGCACAATATACGTAACTTATAGACCAGGCATAGCAGGGCTAGGTACTTCTAGAGAAATTACGTAACACAACTTTTGGCCCCTTGGGAAGACAGATCCCACAGAATAGGTAACAGAACTACTACGTATGAAAAATGAGGCCTTTAATCACAGTATCTTTTCTCTGTTCAGTCAGGACATAAGACAGCTGGCCAGCAAACAGCAGAGATCCAAAGGGGCAAACCAGAAGATGCCCGGAGGCCCTGGCACCTGGAGAGCAGATGGCACCCCTGCAACCATCTTCCTAATTGTCTGGACACAAGACAACTAGCTTGTGGCAGCTTTCAAACACTACCTCTTCCTTTCCTTCTCTCTCAGCCTTTCCCAACCCCATCTGCAACTAAGGTTGGCTGAGTTGTTCAAAGAAGCCAGAACTGCTGTGGCAGTGTTAATCACGGCAGTGGTCATGGCTGAAATCAAGAAGATCCTCACGCTGCAAAGGCCTGATAAGAAGAAGTAAGGGTGGACCAGTCTCAAGTCTCCAACTCAGGATCAGGCAGGACTGTGAAAACTAAGTCCTCCTGTGAACCAGAAACCCTAACCACTGGACATAAGGTTTCTCTCTTATTCCCATAAACATTTCGGTAAGTTTTGTTTCATTGTGCAGCTGTCACATCAATCAGAGTTCTGTGACTGTTTGCCATTTTGGTCTGGGACCTCCCAGCTTGCAGAGCAACAAACATTGGTCTTTAAATATGAAATGCAGTACTGTATCTCAGCAGTGAAATGTAACAACTGCGCACTTTGGGAGGAACAGAGCAGAAGTGTCTGAAAAAACAGACAGCTCTCCTGTGTGACGCAAGCCAGAAGCATTCATACAGTTCCTCTGGTGTCCAGTCCAATAACTAGGGCTGACCATTTTTATTTTAAAGCTAGCTTCACATGGACAGAATTCTGGATGAAAACGTTGGTTTGGAATTTTAAGACTCAAAATATGCCAAAACAATCCTCCACAAGCTAATATCACATGTGTTTGTTTACACAGTAAAGACACAAAGTATGAAACAGCTCAAAAAACTAGATGCCAGGCTCCCTCGTCACCCGAAGCTTGCCTAAATTTGACCTCAGCAAAACTGAGTAGATATGCATGCGCATGGTTCCTTTTTCTTACCTGATGAGCTTGCTGGAGCAGCTCCATCCTCTCCTGAAGAATCTGGCAATCGTATTCTCTGCTTTTCCTCAGCATCTGACGTCTTAGCTTTTCTACTGCTGTCCTCAGCTCTTCCTGCTGTTTTTCAGTGAGTAGTTCGCCAAACTTTATCACTGTTTCTTGCTGCAAAGCATTGTACAAGGTGGCTTCAAGCTCCTGGATCCTCTGGTTGATGCAATACCAAAAGCCAATTAGAGATGAAACATTGTTTAAAACACAGTGGGAACTGGGGGGTTGGTGGCAGATTCAGGCGCCTGCATGAGAAGTGGTCCCTGTGCTCCAGTGCACAAAAAAGTGAAAAACAGAACTTATAAAATGGTTTGGTGTTTTGACAAAAGGACATGAACTTTTATTTTAAAGATATTTTAATATTAATTTTCACTGAAATCCATCACTTTGACTTTTTTTTTAAATGATTACAGAGATTATTAGGAGTTGGATAGAATTTTCATACCTATAAGTGTAAAGATTAATATTTCATCAGTCCTAAAACTTTGACCCATTGTGCTAAAAAACAAAAGAGGAAAGATTGAAGGTCACTATCAGACTACTTTGCTCTTAATCCTGCTAATCAATGAGCATTCTCATTAACTTGACAAACCAAACATGATGAAATTGCACAACCAGTTATCGGACCTATGTATCAGAATTTGATACAGCAGTGTTTATAGCAGGGACTCTTGCTTTTTGTGGCATACTGTCTTCTTGCTATGACATGTGCAAAACAACCAAAATTACAGATCTGAGTTCCAGTTGGTTGCACAGACTCCAGCTGGACAAGCTGACATTAATGAGCAGTATCTACCTTTAAATGATAAAAAGAGTTTCAGACTTCAGAACATCTGACTTTTTGTGGCATAAAAAAAGCTAGTTGTTGTGTTAAAGCTGTGCAGATTGCATGGTAGTGCATTAGAAGAATGGGAAAAAACAAACAAATAAATGAAGTTACTAACAAAAAAGCAAAAACCTCTCTTCCTGATCCAACAGGAGTATGTGTCCTGCCACAGTGCTGGCCAATATGTGCTGTAGAACTTCCTTTGTACATACCATGTATGCTTGGTCAAGAGCTTGCTTCCTGTAGTCTAATTCTTCCTCCAAATAACCTTTTATTTTGCAAAATTGCTCCTATAATGAAGGATCATTTGGACAGAAGAAATAATTAGTTACTCAAAATACTTTGGGAAGTTTTACTAAATCAACTACAGATATCTGACTCAGGCAGGCCTAGGAGACTGGTCTCCAACTGACACTCTGCAGAGTTATTAGTATCTGACTCAGCTAGAAAAGGAGGGAGGGAAAATATCTGAGGATTGCTTTTGTATGAATACATCTCATCTACACAGAACTAAATCCATCATCTCTTTGTTGACTTCAGTGATGTCGCTTGGCATTTCAGTAGCGTAATTTAGGGGTTTCTGTGTGATTTTTCTAAAGATACCTCCTCCGGCATCACGGACAACTCCTTTTGTGCTTTCTTTTATTTCAGAAGAAGTGTGAAAGTGCAATAAACTTAACAGGCATATTCACGTTGACATTATCTGGGGGAAGCTGCTGTGCTTTAGCTTCTCAGCCTACCTTAAGCTGAATTAACTCAAGTACAGGCATACCATAGGAACAGAATGTAAACAAGTACAGCTATCCAGCTCTTGTAGTTACACTTGTTCATCTTGTAGGTTACTTCCATTAACTATAACAAGAATAGGGTAAGGTACTAACTTTACTGGTGCTATAGCAACTTCAGTTCAGCTGTGACTGTTTTGCTTTTAGGATGGTATGGGCTTAAAATGTAATGAAATAAAACAGTATGATAATTCATTAGTTTCCCACATACTGGTATTGAATAAAATGTGATACAACATCTGATGTTTAGACTGTGAATGTTACACGAGATGAGTGCAGTCATTTACATCTCTGAAGATCACTGAGCAACCTTTGAGCCCTCTGTACTTATTAATAAACAGTCATCCTTACGGAAAGAGAGAGAAAGTTTTCAAACCTTCACTCTTTTTGTTTCTGCGTTATTCTGCTGTTGCATGTGAACCAGACTAGTAACAATTTTAGGGAGTCCCCAATAATTAGAGAAAGCCTGCGTATTTAATTTGCCAAAAGACCTTTTCAGTTATCTTTTGGCACATGAAGTAAATGTGACACACTCAGTCTCTTGCCCCTAAAACATGTATTAAGGAAAGTCTGCTTACCATATCACTTTCCAATTCCATCATCTTCTGATGCAGAGCAGCTTCAGCTCCTTCAATCTGCTGGATCCACTGCAGGGAAGACAATGAAGAACTGTAGCCTGCTGTGTTCTAGGCACATGGGCAGTAGCAAGTGGGACATCTACATCATCTTGTTAGTCTGCTTTTAGTAACCTATTGCTAGTTCTGGGCCCATCTTGAGGCTGTTCTCTTGTGACAGGGGCAGCCACAATGTCTGTAGGTAGCACTTGACAGAGAAGAAACAAGAGGATCACCATTACCAGACCACTGGAAGATGGAAAAGCACACTTCCTTGGATGGACAGGGAACCCATTTCATCCCATGGATAAAGGCCCACGATGGGGCTCTAGCATCTCAAAAATAGCTTAGCTGGGTAGATGGCAATTCTTTTCACAGAGGAGGAATTGTTGAGTAGAATCCTTGGAAGCTGTCATATTAACAAAACTGTGTGCTGCAGTTAAGCCACAGAAAGCAATTTTAACCAACCCTCACTTTAATTTCTAAGACAAGGAACTTAGACATATACTTTCAGTGGAAATTTTGCCCAGAGAGCCCTTCAGAAGCTTTGGAAATCTCAGGACTAGAAATCCCATGCTACAACTAATTATGGCTTAAATGCCTGATGGTTTCTTGTTCAGCTTACAATTGCAAGTTTCATTTTACATTCTTTTTGTATTTGCAGTTGTTTTGACTTCACAGCTTGGGCCAGCTGAGTTTGGTATTTTTGCTGCTTTAGCAAGGTGTTTGGGACTGTGTTGGCACAGTTTACTTTATCTGGGGAATCACTTCTACACTAGAAAGTTTGACAATATTGACAACAGAGCAGAAAATTTCAAGTGTTAGATGAAGCCTTAGATAACACACGAGAAAAGCAAGCACAAAATTTACCTTTTCTGCCAAGGACAATACAGTAGAAGCCTGAATTATGGCCACTTGTTCTTCATTTCTTAAATTCTGTGAAGAGAGGGAAGAAGAAAATTGGCAGCAGTTTCCTGCATGAACAAAGATAATACAGGCTACAGACTAGGTCTACAGTTTTCAGGGGATCCCTATAGATAGATATAGCTGTTAAAGCTGCTACTTCATTACTAGTTCTCTGACTATTGAAATCTCACAAATCCTAAAACTATGGAAGTAAACACTCCTTAAATTAATTGTTCTGATATTACAGAACTTAACAAGTATCTTAGAAGACAGTCATGACAATTACAGATTTCACTTACTCTACTGTACAAAATGTAGCTTGTAAAGGGAAAATATCTCCCACTTTAACTTACCCCATTGTCACCTAGGATGTCTAACTGCTTTATGAGGTCTGGGATGCTGACATCCTGCAAAGAGAGAATAAGGTAAAGGCACGGCATGCACATTTTATCATGGCTGCAATATTTGTCCCTCCTACGAACCATGCTGAAATCAAGCATTTTGTTTTATCCCAGGGAGGAGGTGCATCACACACTTATTTCAGTTGCCATTGAGCCAGGTTTTATCATTATGGTGAAAATTATGAGTCCAATTCAATTGTGTTGGTCATCACACACACTTACATTTGACTGAGTTTAAATGGTTAAATTTTAGCGGAGTTATTAGTAGAGATTAATGTAATACATTTTACGGGCAGCATCCACCACTCCTGTAGTTAGAAGTGCTGCCTTATAAAACTGACCTACCTTAACCCCTTCCTTCATGCAGTAGATCTGTAGAGCACTCACACCATCTGAGAACGGGTGAATCTGCAGATTAAATGGTGGGGACCGTCTCTCTCTCTCCTGAAAAGAAATTGAAAAGATGCCAGAGAATGTATTAGACTGAAGATGCACACAGAACTCATTAAATGCTATAGCTACTCTTTATATCATGCTTCACAAAGCCAAGCTCTTCATTTTACAAGTCAAAGAAAGAAACATTTAGACCTAGTCTGAAAAGCAGTGTGACAACTGGGGTAAGATCCTAAACTCCAGCTAATTATTTTACAGGAGATTATTCATTTGATGAATTATGTCAATTTGCAAATTGTTTGCAAAAAGGCTGTCACCTGGCTAAGACTCAAGTGATTCGCTTAATGAAGTGCTGAACAACTATATATCGTTGTAAATACTCCCTTTAGAAGTAGGTATTAGATTTAAGACTACTAGGATACTCAGATTACTCATTTGCTCATCCTAGTGTGCTATATTTTCTAATACCTGTGGAAAGTAATAAGTTCAAAAAAGTTGATCAACTTAGCTATTTATACACCTTAATCGCACAAAATCTACAAATATTTGTCCAGTCTTACAGGACCAAAGACAAAAATAAAAATTTGAAGATGTTATTGTTCATCCCTTTTAGGCATTCAGGCAAGCACAGAAGTGAAGATCAAATTTCACTTTCAAATACATTTGTGGTTTATGAACATGTAATTCACTTGATCAGTCCAGTTCCGTGTCATATGGGAACACAGGTGTCAGGTAAAACTGTGGGAAAGTTCTATAAATAAGGGATAAGTCTCTCACAGCACTGATTTATGAGAGCCAAGAAAGGCTCTGTGTTACCTACAAGCTCTGAATGGCAAGTATATAGGGCCTTGGCCAGCAACTAAAAAGAACAACTGAAAAATAAACCAGCTTATACTGGAGAAATGACCAAGTGGAAGTTTTTGTCGGTAGTGCTCATAACAAGAATCTGTAACTAGGGGCAGCCTGGGAAGAGGGAGATTGAGGTCTGATCCAGTCCTCTGGCTACCTGCAGAGGCTTCTGGAGCTCCTCCGTCAATCTCCAGTGTCGCCCGAGAGTCCTTTCTTACCTAATGCAGGTCATGAGGAGGGCTGCTCAACAGGGAACATAGCCAGTGCCTGCAAAAGCGAGAGTGCTTGCAAGCAGGCAGATGGGCTGTCGCTATTCAATGTGCTAGCGCCTACAACCTCCAGACACATACTAGGACAACTCCAGGCCAAGCACTATGCAGACACAAGCAACCACTGTTGGCTTTTCACACATGCCAGCATTGGCAAGAATGATGATAAAGGCTGCAGGGGCAAGACGACATTCACCTGTATAAAACATCTTTTATCCCCACCACAATGGCAGGAAACTCAGGTACAGAGAGATTAAATCTAAACGTGCCTCGGGAATCAATAGCATGGAAGCCGCTGCAAACCCTTGTCCAGGGAGCCTGCATTCCTTGGGCACCCTGGCTCTCTACCCTACCCGCCCTCAGGTGCTTCACCGCCAGCCCGGAGCACAGCACAGCCCACACCAGCGGCCCCAGGGAACCACAGACATCCCCAGCAGAGCCGGAGTGCCCCGTGGGCTGTTGCAGGCCCGTGGGCTGTTGCAGGCCTGGCTTTGGCTCCCTCTGCCACAGGAGCCAACTCTCCTCCGCAACGAAGAGTGCTCTAACTGCCCAGTACAGATTGGTTTGGGTAGGACACCCCCCCAGTCCTCTCAGAGCAAAGTCCCCACAGAGAAAAGAACTCAAGATTTGCTGGATTAGAGGGGACAAGGCACAACCCTTTTATCCCCATAGGTATGGTACCGGAAGTCAACAGCTCTGGGTCTGATACTTTCTCTTACAACTGCTTATGCAATTTCATCGATCATTGCTGAATTAAACTTCAAACAGTTCCAGTCCTTCAAGCACAGGGCTGGAGAGTTGCACTTCTCACTGCAGCACTCTCAATGAAACTTGAACTCTTGTCTCATAGGCCTTGCTGAAAGAGGGGGAAAGAACAAAGCCAGCATAGTTTATAGATTAGCAGTAAGATTTTCATAGGTGGAAATATGGAAGACCCTGAAGAGGGAATTGTACCTGTTTGTCCGACTTCTTAAGAGAAACACTCTACTCTTCAGCTATCAGAGATAAAAGTATGCTCAACATTTCTTTCTCCTCCAAGACCTGCTCAGGTTCATGGAAAAAAAAAAACAACCCACACATGCCTGCTCTCAGGAGAAATAACTTCTTCACTCTGAGGGTGACGGAACCCTGGAACAGGTTGCCCAGGGAGGTTGTGGAGTCTCCTTCTCTGGAGATATTCAACACTCGCCTGGACAAGGTCCTCTGCAGCCTGCTCTAGGTGTCCCTGCTTCGGCATGGAGGTTGGACTAGATGACCCACAGAGGTCCCTTCCAACCCCTAACATTCTGTGATTCTGTGAACCAGGTTGCAGCCCTGAGCAAAGTACATGAGGATGGGGTTTAAGCCTTGCTCATTTGGTTAATTTAAATGCAATTAATTTCTGTTGATTTTAGTAGACTCCAGGCCAGCAATAAGAACAAAGCATGTTGACAACAGACTGCTCCAAAGTACTAGAAAAAACATATCCACAGGTGTGGTAATTAAGAGCCACACTGACATTAATCAGCTAAGCTTATCTATGCACACTGGGCACCTAGCTCAGAGAGAGGTGAACCACTCAAGTATGGGGCTTGCTATTTCCAGGATATTAGAGTTGACATACTTCAGCTCACCAGTAAAAATGCTGGGCCTCATTTGTTACTCTGTTATATCACTACAGTGCTGGTGTAAACACTTGATTGAAGTTGATGTACAGTGCAAGTGCACTAGTTTAATATGCTACCAGCTCTACTGTAATGTGCTCATTCATCACCTCCAGCTCAAGGTTGCGGAACTCCAGCAGCTCATTCTGGTCTCGGGCATCCTGCAGCTCCTGTTGAAGACGGCTGTTTTCTGCTTCCAGTTTCTCTATCTAACAGAAATACGTAAATTCAGGATCTGTGTGACTGTTACAAGAAACACTGAATATTTGGTAAGTAGTAGTTGAGATAGCATGGGCAGTGCAAAATCCAAACTCTAGAGATGATTCGCTGCTTGCTGTTTTACCTCAGTGAGTATTTAGTTTACAGGTGAATTTCTGCTCAACAACTTCCTAAACATCATAAAATGCTTAGGCTGGCGGTTTTCCTAATAAAATCCAATCCTAGTGAAGAACAGTGGGGAACTTAACTCTACAGAGGTGTCAGATTAGCTATTAAATTAGTCTGCGTTAGCTATTAAACACACTGCTCTCATGGTAAAGCCCTAGAATAGATTGTCCGGGGAGGGATGTGGAGACTTCATTGCTGGAGGACTCTGGGAACAGGTTGGATAAACCTCTCTTGGGAGTGACACAGAAACAGCTGCACCTGCCTTGGAGAAGAGCTTGGGCTAGATCAGAGATTCCCAGTGTGCAGTACATGAAGCACAGATGGCATGCACAGAGACATGTCTTTGTGGAGGCAGCTGCCCAAACAGTCATCCCACCCCATGCAAGTGCCTGTGTGAACTGCACAGCAAACATCTCCACACGAGTCTGTCAATTAGCAGATAAACTTATATGCCACCCATTGGCCAATTGTCTAGAGCTTGCTTGTTGTGCACAACTCCACCACTAGCTCCTCAGCCTGCTCTCTTCTGCAAGTCTCCAGCCAATGCCAGGACATGTATTTTGCAGTCAGTATGTGCTACTAGGGCCCAGACAAGGACAGCTAGGGAGCTTGGTAAGACAGAGGCCAAATGAGGCCCCATGGGTCAGTTTGTCTGGATGGGGAGGGATGGCACAGGGCTGGAGACTGACTAGGTGTGTTTATGGAAGGGGAGAAACATAGGTTAGGAAACCTCATCTGAGAAGGTCAAAGATGGCAGGAGACTTGGTGCTGGGACTTGTGGCCTCTTGCTGATGGCAGTCATATGTATGGCTACTGCTGTTACTGTTCGTGATATGCAAGCAATGTTGGGGTCCTTTGCATCCTTACAATCCATGATTAAAAATATATACACACAAATATATGTATACACACAAACAGCTGCCATTCCTGAATGTACCAAGGGACTGAGCAGTACAAGTTCCACTGGACCAAGGGATGACTTTAAGCCCTTAAAAATACACGGAATACACAGGGACCAGGAGTATGAAAGGGTCCGGGTGTTAGAGGTTGACTGCATTTCTACTGCTGTTTCGCACCCAAAAGCTGAGCTCAAAACATCCTAGCAGTGCAGCAGTGGCAGCAGACTCTTCAGTGCAACACTACTGGAACACAAAGGTCTGCGCCATGCAGCCATGACAAGTAGAGCTTCCAGCTCTCAAGCTGGAGCTTACCAGCAGAGCTGGTGCCTCAGCAACTGCCAGCAACAACAGTGCCTAAGCAGAGCTAGAGAGGGCTTGTCTTTGCATATGTTATCCTGCCCATATTAATCTATGCTGTTCTGTCCTTATACTATACCTATAAGCACCAGACTGCACGTCCAAAAAGTATATTGTAGGATCCAGATTACCCTTCAGAGTGAGCATGCAAAACCTGGGAACATACCTTGTCTAAAAGCTCTTGGTTCCTCTTAATGAAAAGCTGTTTGTCTTCAACCCAGTGCGAGTCCTGTTGGATGAAGCAGTACTATTACAGAATAATCAAACTCCATGAGGTTGGGCATGTTTATTGAAAACTGGAGCCACAATATTCAGGCCTTAAAATCCTGCAGGAACAAACTGTTGTTTACAAAATAACAACACATTAGTCTACCAAGCTGTAGCAAGGCCTCTGTACTTGCTAGACCTGCCTGTTTACTGAACAATGACATTACATCTCATGGAAGCCTATACTGAAATCGCACTAGGTATTTTGTAAGCAGAGCAGGTAAGATCCAAAAACAGGAAAAGAAAGAGTGCTTACCTGCCCTTTCTGTGCCAAAGTTTTCTCCAGATCTTCTATTTTGGCTTTATATCTCTGGACTTCAGCTTGGAGTTGCTCCTGAGCCTGTTGAAGTCAGGCACAGCATTAAACAGCAACAAAACCAGCAATATGACCGGTATTAAAAGGAAATCAAACACAGAACAGTCTGGGTTTATGCTGTTGCTTCCACTGAGTGAGTAACTGTTACAAAGATTTTTGGCTCAGCGATGTTTTGTGGTACCCCTCAGACTGGCATACAGATGACACTAGGGAACAGAGTGGTAGATCAGCCCCCTCTCTTCACCCAAGCCCATTATTACCCTGTATTGCATTAGAGCAGTGAAACATAAGCTCAGGCATTCAGGATAAAAGGCTTTGCTCAAAGACCCTAGTAAGAAGCAGTCCCTGGATTGAAGAAAAGTGCTTAGTCAGTGAGAGTGGCAAAAGTTAGTGGAAAGAAGCAATTACAACTGGCTAGGGCATCTCCAAGAGCTGACTCAACAAAGTGGTAACCCACCTGGTGCGACCTCACAGATGACACTGCTTTGAGCAGCAGTTTGGGCTGGAGACCACCTAAGGTCCCTTCCAGCCTGAATGATTCCATGATTTCATTAGAGGGACAACATTTTTAGCCTTGGAAGGCTTACTGTAGTCTGCATCACATTAAAATTTGAATGTAATTTGCATTTCTCTGTTAGAAACATTCAGGTGAATATTCCTAAAGTTCGTGCAATGTGTGCCTTTGTGAAAACCCGCAGGCCTCCATTTACCTTTAAAACCCAACCCCTTCACACTTGGGCAAAAGATGAGAAAACTGTTGTGATTCTGTGCCAAACTGCAGAATTGCAGAGTTTTCAGGTTCAGGTGGAAGACAGCCCCTCGTAAACTGAGTGATTGTGTCCATTCTTAATCGTCACTCTCTCTACATGTACTCATCAAATCAGTGAGATGGACATCTCTCAGTTGTACGGATGTTGTATGTAACTCCATTCCCTTGTATGCCACTTTGAAGGGTTTATATGTCCTGATAGCAATGAAATGCTTTTACCCTCAAATACTGACCTTGGCTTCTCTTTCAGCATCTATGACGCCTCCTGTCTGCTCCTGCAGTAGTGCATACGCTCTCTGCAAGGCCTGGTACTCCTTTGTCAGCTGTCGAAACCGCAGCTCAGACTCCTCCGCTGCTAAACCCTGAAGGATAAGAAAGGACGTGTCTAAGCACCAGACAGTAGAGCACTGCCAAAGCAAAGAATGCAAGTGTGATTTGTTAAGCACAATAGTTGGTTTACAGGTCTTGATTCAAATAGCTTATTTGGTGAGCTTGCTGTGACATGAAGTAATAAGAACGTTGAATTTATACAGTGTTTATATATATCTTCAAGCTAAAAGAAATGTGCTAGGTTTATTTTCTTGAAGGGGGAAAGGAAAAAAATAATCTCAGATTGCAATGAAGTCACAGCTGTAGACTCTATGGAGTAGATTTTGAAAGAACCTCTCAGCATTTCAGTATATCAGCAATGAAAACTGAGGCCAAACTTAGCGAAGAACTCATCACTCAATATGCACTATAAAAACCCAAGTGTTTTTGAGAGCCTGGCCACTTGTTTTGGAAGTCAAAGTTTCCTGAAAACCTGTCCTTGCCTATGGAAAGAGTCAGATCTTACCTCATCGAGATCATCATCTGGGGTTGCTGGTGTTCTATCTGTTCTGTATGAGGCCACAGAGGATGTTTCAGAGTCCATGGAATCATCATCGTACCCAAAAACTGTATCCACCACATGCCTCTAAAGAAGGGAAAACATGATTTCTGAATCTCCCTGGAAACAAGTAGCATGAGTTTCTGATGGGGGGGTAGAGATTAGTTCAAAACCACATTGCTAGTTACTTAAAACGGGCAAAACGTGAAAAAAAAGCAAAGAGCTACCCCTGCAATTACCATCTCCAAACAAACCCAAAGGGAACCATATTGAAGATTAGGTCTTGTGCTGGTGGAGAATGAGTTTGCTGATTAATTTTTCTGAGCTGAGGATCTGGCTCAGCCTAAAACTTGGAAAAGATAAAGGGAGCAGCAAAAAGCTAAAGGAAAAGTCTCTGCCCTTTCAGGAAGGCAGGAGAATTGTTTGTTAACCCCAAAGCTGTTCAAAAGACATTAATATGCAGACTGATGTGCAAAGGTAGCACCAAAAAGAGCTGGAAATGCGTGCAGAATATGGAACCCTCCTTCTTCTCTCATGGACACTGCTGGTATTTTTAATCTCTCAGTGCATCTCTCACTGATACTGCTGTTGGAGTGAGTGAAAGCTACGCTAATACAAAACTAGCGTGAAGAAGCTTTTATCTCACACATCTTTCCAGTACTATAGTAACTGTCAGATGTTGTAAGACATTGCTCACACTACACAGTTTGGTTGTATGTCTGACACCTCACTATCTCCAATCTCAGTAACTGTATTAAATCAAATGAAAACTGTGAGTCATGTCCTGTGAAGACACAGATATTTGAGTCTGCAGGCTTGATTTCAGGGTACAGATTTGGTCATTTAAATACTTGGCTTATGAATAATTCTGCAGATAAACTGATCAATGAGCACTTAAGATGCACTTCTGCTTTGCAACATTCTTCACTTCTGCTGATAGGTTACAACCTTCTAAACCCGGAATTTGAATCACACAAAAAACATCTACCAAAGATGCCAATAACCTTTTGCATATATTATCTTTCTTTGTTCATTATTTTCCCAAGTGAAGACAATGGCCATATTCTCCCATGTTATAATCTCTGGCTTAGAAATAAAGTTGAGTGATGAAAATGCTTTTTAGTCCTTGTCTACCAGTTATGTCTGCTGTGTATTGCTTCAAAACCCATACAGACACAATTTGATGACACATCTAGGATTTACTGGTCTGAAATTCTCTGTGTGTAGGACAGTGTTGCGCTACTTTCACACAACATGGCTGACATACCAAGGGATGTCCTTGGAGAACAAAGAACAACCAAGTTCTTTTTCCTACACAGTATTTCTGCTTTCTGGAGGTGGGATGGAGCTGTTGCAACGCCATTCTTCACATCTAGCTATCTGAACCACTACTGACTACTCAGCTTTAGGATTGTTGTAATTATACCAGCTTTGGAGTTGACCCATTTCAGGGTAATACAAGGGGTAGCCAAAGGCCTGTGGAACTGAGCAGGAGAGAATGACACTCAATTTCTCAGGCAGAAACTTCCACTTGAAGAATAGAAAAGCACAAGGATTTTGTTTTAGCCCATATGTGCTGTGAAAAACAGATAGCAGAAGATAGATGGGAAGGTCTCTGGAAATGTAAATACATCTCAGCCTAACTGACTTTGAGACGAATATTTATAGAAACTAGATGGAAGGAAGATTATTATTTCAGAGAGGAGGGAAAAAAGCCCCATTTTGCTGCAAATAACATCACTATGCACCCTTAACTGAATTTCAGACTGGGCTTAAAAAGTTCTCCCAAAGTAACTAAGGTGTTTATAAATCTGATCACTAAAGCAGATTGTTGTAATCCACAAAGATCTCTTTGATCAGATTGCTAAAGTGTGTTTTCCTACAGAGCCTACTAGTATTTTTATAAGCTGAAAATAATTTTCCCTCTTACCTTAATTGGCTTTGAGCTCCTTTTATGCTTTCTGCGACGAATAAGTTTCTCCCTGTCCTGGAAAACAAGATTAAAAAGTTACTCTCTCTTCTCTTGTTTGCAGATGGAAATAAATCATTAGGCTTCCACTGACTTTCTGTTCATAAGTTCAAACAGAAATCTGATTCCAGGTGGAAGGGAGGATTCATATCCAAATATGTACGTGTGTCAGCTGAAAACCACTTGAAGGAGGGAAGATGGGATATATGCAAAAAAGCCTCTTGTGCAGTTGCCCTGACAGGCTGTCAAACGACTGATGGATTTCCTGTTAAAATCACTGGGAGGCCTGTTGTAGGGAACTGGGTTGGGCTTCGTATGAGAGGCTGTCTGTCTTCCACGCAGAGGAGATGCTGCCTTTGTCTCAAAGTCATTAAATGATGGTGGTGTTGATCTCACCACTCCTAGCAATGACGTCTCAGAAGAGGTAACAGCCTGTTTTGAGTCTCTTTCTCCTTCACCTCAACATCATAATGCAAAGTCAGCTGAAAAAGGGATTGTCAGTATTAAACAACAGAAGAACTAATGAACCACTGTCTAGCAGCACACACTTTCCCAGCACATGATATCGCACTGTGTGCCTGCCTCTTGTTAGTGGAACTTTTTAATGGTAGCTTAGTTATGATGGTAAAACAGCTCAGCACAGTCCTGCCTGGTGAACATCTAGGTATCTTCCAAAGCTCCATGGTTCTTAGTCGGTGTTCGTTTCTAAAGCTCAATTTACCTATATGAGTTATATTTTTGAGCTGTAGGGGCTGATGCCCCACTAGAAAATCAGTTAAACTGGACCCATGCATACCTACATCTAAAAATTTCCAGGTGTTAAAAGATAACATATTAACCCTCAGACCTCTAGTTATAAGAAGAAATACTATCAGTTGTGAACTATACACAGGAATCATTCCTAATTTCCTGGTGCTCTGGACATACCCTTGTTAGCTCATCAATTATGTTCTGTTGCTCTATGACCTGAAGCTTTAAGAATTCAGTTTCTTGTTCCTCATTAGCCTGATCCAAGTCATTAAGAGATCTTAATTTCTTTAAAGGAGGATGTGATGTCATTTTTTCTCTCTGTGGTAAGAAGAAGAAACAGATAAAATAAGATCCAGCAATTAAAAAACAAAAAGACCACCTTCCAGCTAAAAATTAGACACTACTTTACATTAAAGCTATACAGCCCTTTAAATATACTTCAGCTATTCCATTTTTATGACTTTATTAATACCCATCAGCACTTCTTAATAATAAAGCAGCACAACAAGGCTGAGTTCTTCAACCAGAACAACGAAGCTTTATTTATTTACTTATTGTGTGGCGATATAACCTCTACAGCACCCCTTAACGGTCATACACCATAGCTCTTCCTTTGCCATGCCTCAAGATGCCCCAACATGTGGCAAATGTAGTTGAACTCTCTACCTGTCCAGTGGGTATGTAAATAGTATCTACTCCATGACCCCATGCTCTTACTGATACCCATCATAGGACCATATACAGTGAGGAAACGGACATGCTTTAGTCATGTGAAAGACATGCATCCAGTCAGAAGCAGAGGAGTTGCAAAAAATGTGATACCAGATGTATTTTAACCTTCTAGTCCACGGCCTGCCCACTCCTGAGCATGTGTGGGAGAAGAGATGGCTAAGCCCATGAGAATAACTGTAGCCACCAACAGCTTTCTAACTTCCATAATTCGGGCATCTATAGTGTAAAGAGCAGATGTCAGGGAGCTAAGTTAGAACATATGTGCTGTGTGCACATATATGTACCAGTGGTGCTGCCCACTGTATCTAATGCACACAGATTCCTAAGTTCCTCCTCTGCTGTGGGAGAGCCCAAGGGGCTGTAATCTGTACTGCCACAGGTGTAGAAGAAGAATTCTGACCTGTGACACCTGTAATAAGCTTATCTGTTTTCCAGGCATGGGTGAATTGCAGAGTCTTAAAGTGGATTAACCTTGTGATGCTACAGCCTTTTTTCTATAAGACAAGAAGGTGAATCTGATCATCTTCTCCTAATTATCAGGAAAGCTACATCCATTGCAGAACAGTCAGCCTGCTCAAGATGCGGATAGCGGCTATCGCAAGCCAGAGACAAGGCACACAAACACACTTAGCAGGGGAAGTCTTCTCAGCCTGCCAGCTTACATCTGGCAACCCAGAACTTCCACCTCCTTTTTTTATTAATGCCAAAGCAACATCAGTGCATGCATAGGGACTGGATTCTGACTGATACTCAGGGCAACTCCATTTGAAGGATATACAGAACTGCTTTTACCCTGCTTCATATAGCCCTGACACGTGAAATTTATAACCCTAGCCAAATTTGTAACTCCACCATTCTCCCTTCCTCATATCCATCTTCCATTCATATGTTTTATGGAAAGATTGTATGTGCTCAGTGGCAGACCAGAACTTGACTTTGCCATCACCAGCTCTGACAAGAACATGTACCTTCAACGACGAACACGATGCTGACTGAAAACATCACTCTTTACAGCTTCCTCTTTGAGTTCCAGATGCAAAATAGCACAGTAGGATACAACTCAATGATACAACTAGTTTTTTCCCCCCCTTCTTGTTTTCTGAAAACAAATGAAACTCAATATTCTAATTTTTGGGATAGTATTAAAGACTGTGATTATGCATTTACTTAAATATATTGCACATGTATGCATAATACACAATGTTATAGTATTTAAGTCTATTACCTAAGCATGGCTGTATCTTATTAATAGTATTACACACTATATACAACATATTTTCTCTACGTATATACATGCATACACTATGCAGATGTGGCCACCATAACAGACATAGATCATACAATAATCTTCATTTTGCTCTTCATTACCAACCATTTCTATATTTTCTTTAGTGACTGCTTTAAGTTTATCTTCCATGCGCTGCAAAGACTGCATGAGTTCATCATTTCTCTTCGTGAGGCACTTGTTCTTTTCCAGAAGAGGTTTACATTGTTTCTCAGCTTCTCGGACACGCTTCAGCTGGATTTATAACAGCAATTAGTAATTGTAAATAACCCAAATAAAAGATTTTTTTTCTCCCTCTTTTGTTAGAATACTTCCCTGTTGGACTACTGTCCCAGTAAAATGCCATACAAAGTGATCTAATGGAACTGATGCTTACAGCTTCCGTAACTTACTTCATAAATCTCAAGGCATAATTCTGCATATCTATTTCTGAAAGACGGCTTTATCCATGGGACAACTCAGACATAGACATAACGCAACCCAACAGACAGTCAGGCAACTGCAAAGTTGCTACAAAGTCTGAAATTACCTCTGCTTTATCTACAAGAAATCCATCCATTTTCTCATTGAAAGACAGATTTGCATGGGTACCTACTCAGTCTGGATCATAGCAGTAACAAGATAGTTGTAAGCCTGTTTTTTAATGACACCCAGTGAAATACTTGTGCTCACGCACAATGAATTTCATTCTAATCAACAAATCACATAATATTTAAACAACAAATGCCATAAGATAGGAAGGTATCTTAGGGCATGCTTGGAAGTTCCAGTATTGGTACAGCTAGAGGTTTAACCAAGATCATCTCCTCTGAAAAGTTGGTTCCATCCAGTAATACTGAATGGTTTACAGACATAATTTCATTTTCTAAGGGAGGACAAGGCAGATTGCATGTGGCTGTGGAAAGACATCAACTTTGTGCCCAGATGATCTACCTAACAAAAGCACTGTCCCAGTTCCATATTACTGTTCATCACTAGGTTCCTGTCCCTTGCAGTCCTGCTGTGGAAAGGACTCCGAAAGTTTTCTCTAGCTATTAAGAACAGTTAACCACATTTGCTTACATCATCTTCCTACGCTATTTAAACTCACCCAGTGATTTTGTCTGAAGCAGGTTAGCAAGTACCTGAAGATCCCTTCTGTTAACAGAAAAGGGGGGAAAGGCAGCTAGGAAGTGGTTACATCTTTGATCAGCACAGTTGCAGGGCAAAACAATGATTTGTACTATCCTAAGAATGAAGTCAAGATACCTGCAGACTAGCAACTACTAAAGTGTATGGTATTTCCAGCAGTACACCTAGTCACATTTAACAAAATGTGTTCATTGTAGTCACATTGTGCAAGATACAGCTTAGAAGCCTTTCAAATTTTTTTTTTAAACTTGTGAAAAAATAGGGTGAATATTTAATGACATGCAACAGCTAATCAAGCTGATTCATCAGACTCCAAGCTAGTCAGCATCATAGAAATTTGAGGGTTGAGAGATTTTCATAAGTGAAGAGAGACACATGAACATATTTGTAATTTGCAATCTTGATAAGACATTATTTTGCAAATATTACATTAAGAACATTGAGGAGATCCAAGCCAGCTAAATTAATATGAAAGGAGTACATTAGGACTCTTAGCTCAGGAATAAAAAATAAAAAAAAAAAAAAATCTAGAGTTGAATTTTACCACCCTCATCCTTAATCACAAAAGTAGAAATATGGAGAGGTTAAAAAGCCAGGGTGCTGACTTCAACACACAGGTATCACCACCTAGGAGTAAATCAGATTAAGGGATCAATTCACCGTTGTCCATTCTCCCTAGATCCGATACGTACCATTTTCAACCCGGTTAAATACTGGGCTACAGACATTATTTCATTTACAAGGTAAGTCTCATCATACACTGTTGTAAGCTCAAAAGATCAAGTAGGGAACATAAGCATTCATACAGAACCTACTAGCCTCTCTGCCTCAACTTTAGTTGTGATTTTGTACTTGTATTACTTCAATGGAATTACTGTTTCACTCTAGCATAAATAAAATCATGCCCGGCCTCCTGAGTGACTAGCCTGAGGGATGGAAAAGGCACATTCATCACTGGCTATCATCCTTGGATCCTCCTCTCTTTGCCTTTCCCCACGGCTCCCAACCTCCTCTGTCTGAGAGTGCAAAGCTCACATACCAGTTCATTTCGTTCGTCAACGAGCAACGTGTTCCTGTCTTCCAGCTTCCGGATAGTGGCATTCAGCTCTGCTATCCTCTTCTGGTTTCTGCGCAAGTCCTGTTCGTTGGCAACAAAATAATACAGTTACTGGTACTTTTCAAAATACATGCTTGGCAAAAGAATCCTCAAAAACCGCACAACAGTCAACTTAAGCTGTCATCATCAACAAATTCTGTGATTCTGTGAAATTATATCTATGGATTTTTACAGTATTGAACATGCTGGCAAAAATAATATATGTTTTTGGAAGAAAGTACCTGGTTTGGGGGATACTTCAATTGAAAATTTTCAGCTGTTTAAGAAAATAAAGAGAAAACCACCAAACAGATGTCGATATTTTGTTATGATGGGGAAGAAAAAGCAAAAAGCTAGAAGATTCTAATTTTTTTTGCTTTTTCCTATACATTGCTTCTATTTGCTGAGCCACTATGTCAGGTGAAAAAGTAAGGACATCTTTTTCAGTATCAATTGCAATTTACTTTCTTATTCCTCATTTGTATATGTGTAAATATGTCTACATATACACATTTGTTGTGTAAACATCATATATTTAGTCACACAACCAGTAAGTTGCATGCTTTGTGAATGACAGCAAGGGCTGTATATGTGGAGAGTAAGACAAAGAAAGAGGAAGATCTCCTAAGAGTCTCCTGGACTTCCCCCACCTCAGCCTTCTCCCTGCCCCTCTTCACAATTTTATCTTGTTTTGAGGATGCATGCTATACAGGCAGTTATGTTCATTAAATGATTCTTTCAAAGGGGCGCTAATTGTGGCCTTTCAGTACTTAAAGGGGGCTTATAAGAAAGATGGGGACAAACATTCTATCAGGGCCTGTTGCGACAGGACAAGGGATAATGGTTTTAAACCAACAGAAGGGAGATTTAGCCTGGATATAAGGAAGAAATTTTTTACAGCGAGGGTGGTGAAACACTGGCACAGGTTGCCCAGAGAGCCGGTCGATGCCCCATCCCTGGAAATGTTCAAGTCAGGTTGGACAGGGCTCTGAGCAACCTGATCCAGTTGAAGATGTCCCTGCTAACTGCAGGGGGATTGGACTATAGGACCTTTCAAGGGCCCTTCCAACCCAAACTCTTCTACGATTCTATGATTCTAATTATTTAAGATGGTTTATATTTGTAAATAGGGCAACTGAGGAAACAGCCTTAACAAATCTTTGGCCCACTAGCATTCTCTCTGAAGAATGAATGGACCTAACTTCTCTGCAGTGAATAAGAGTGGGAATGTTTTCCCAGGCCCTGGGAAAATATTTAAGCAAGAGAAATACAGCCATGTTTCTGTTTTGCAGGGGCCAGTAAAACCTGCGTACAGGGCTGCTGCAGTGCTCTGAACCATCTCCGGCCCTTCCTGGGATCTCTCTCTTGGGACTGCTCATGTTACACTCTGCCTCCTTCACCAAGAAGAGCTGTTCATCCAGAGCTTCCTTCTGCAGCTGCAGCTTCTGCACGTAGCCTGTCTGTGTCTCCAGTTCTTTCTCCAAGGAAAATATGATCCTGTCTTTAGCCTTGATCTCGTCCATCTGAATGAGAGAAACACCAGAACAATGATATTACTCTGTAAAGGCATCAGCATTTCAGCCTGCTCCAATCTAGTAGTATATGATTTACTTAATAGTAGTGTTCACCATTTAAATATTCTATATTATACTGCACCAGGCTTGTAAAACTACACACTTTGAGGTTTCAGCCATAACCGTACATTGGCACAGTAGCAGATTCACCAGCATTACACAGAGTGAAGCCCAGGAACTGAGCATGGTGTGGCATGTCAACGGATAACTGGATGAACAGTTCAGGCTTTCACACTGCATTTTGGTCAGTTATTTATAGTGATGAAAAATAAGTCTAAACTCTGACAAACCCAAAAAAGTTTACATTAGCTCCCGCTCATGTAAATGAAACCACATTAGCTGAGACAGTAGAGGTTACAGTCCGATCCTCACAAACAGCACATCTGTGCAGACCCAGTATTTCTTAAAGCTGGTTGACATGTTCTTAACCTGCTGCTGAGTGCAGATTCAAGGCTATTCATTTTATTTTTACTTTATTTCTGCCTAATATCCCAGGGCTATTCAAGACAAAAAGAAGTGTCTCTTATTTCACCTCACAGCAACTTTAAGTATGATGGCTGAGACGAAAATTTTAGATTAAAACTTAGAATAAGATGAACCCATACAAGCCTTGCAACCATAAAAATGGATACAAAGCTGCTAACGTCACTGAGCTCAAGAAAATCTGGTGAAGCAGAATTGGCAAATCAGGCTGACACAATAAAAGTATTGTTATCTGGGAATGATATGAATCATTCCCTCAACACAAAAATGATATCTATGCTAAATTTTACTGCAGCTGCCAAAGACACTTTCTGGTCTCACAGCTTTCTAGGCTTGCCGAAATCTTCCCCAAACCATTTTGCAAATGAGTAGGGCTAGACTCTGATCTCCATTAACTAGATGCCACTCTGATGTAACATCCTCCACTCTGCTAGCAATACAATGGATTTGCAAACCACTTGTGTTAGTCAGATAAAAATAATTCTGGACTTGTTCAAGAAGGGGGGAATCATTCTTGACAGTTTAAATTACCATTTCTTTTACTTAACTGTTAAACCTTGAATTCCAGTTTTCCAGTCAAACTTACCACCATTGCAAGGAGGTTCAGCTCCCCACATGACAGGGAAACACAGCAACTTGCACCGTTGCTGGTGTGGGTCTCTTTTTGTTCATTTTCCCCAGTAGTTACTGCAGGCTATGCCAAGACCAAGCCAAAAGATATCTCCCTTTCTGCCATGGTTTAATGTGTTTAGGATACCACCACAAGGGCTAGAGAAACTAAAAAACTGCAAGTGCAGATTTTCTAATACTTTGCATTGCACATGTATTAGCATCTCAACAAGCCAAATCCTTATGGACTAGACCAATCACTCTCTTACTTTCAGGTGTTAGCTGCCATCGGTGTGGTTGCTCTAGTCAACTCACCATGATCTATTTACTGCCGAGAAGTGACAGTGAGAAGTTTGTAATACTTTTGCAAAATAAGGTGCATCACAGAGTTCTGTTATTCACAAAAAGCTAAGAGGCACAAGAAGCAAACTTGCTACAGCATAAGAGAACACATGAACTATTTTGGTTACTGACCAGGCGGCGAATATCCCTTTCACTCTCCCATTTGATCTTGGAAATGGCTTCCTGGTGGGACTGATGCTCACTCCGAAGATCCCCCGCCTTGATCTTATCAGCTTGGATCATATTGTTAAGGGCCTCATCTACCTGCTTTTTGGCAGACTTCAGTTCAGTAATTTCCTGTAGAAGCTTAAGGCGCTCGGAGTCGAACTGTTTTCTGGCCTCTTCACGAGCTTCAATAGTCAGGGCTGTCCGTACTTTATCACTGCTCCCATCCCGCAGGGCACACAGCGCTGACTTTAGGCGCTGGATTTCGCTGTCTCGGACTTTAACCATCCGTGTCATCTCCTGCTCATGCTGTTTGATGAGGTTCTCCCTCACAGCCTGCAGCTCCTTCATTTTCTCCTCATGGAGTTTGGCCTTTAGCTCCGTGATCTGCACAGTCTGCTTGCGCTGCTCCACCTCACGGATACGCTTAGTTTCTTGAGTCTTCTCTCTTTCAAGTTTAGCAACCTACATCGAGACAAAATGAAAGTCACCTGCTACCAAGATGATGCTATCGACACAAGCCCACCCAGACACACAGCCATGTGAAATTGAGGAATACTTTGCTGCAGACCCTAGATGATCCTCCACCCTCCTGCAACAAAATATGGGCCAACCCCTGGGGCAGTCACATTGATTTTACACTGTCTTTACTCAAGCCAAAACATTCCTGTCTTGCCTCATGCAGTGACACTATATGTACTTCCAGTATTTCCTTAGGAAATAAGACTCCATGTATACGTGTGCATTTGCCTAATAACTTTTTAACCACCAATGTCAGTCAAATTCACCAGAAAAAGGGCTTGAAAATAGCAAGGTTCCTACAACTTGCATGACCATGGGTAGTCAGTCAGCTTGCCTCTATATAGAATCTTTAAGGTTGGTAAAGACCTCTAACGTCATCAAATCCAACCATCCACCCAACACCACCATGCCTACTAACCCATAGTTAGTAGTCCTGAAGTGTCATATCTACACATTTTTTGAACACCTCCAGGGATGGTGACTCCACCACTTCCCGGGGCAGCCTGTTCCAATGCTTTACAACTCTTTCAGTAAAGAATTTTTTCCTAATATCCAATCTAAACCTTCCCTGATGCAACTGGAGGCCATTTCCTCTTGTCCTACCGCTAGTTACTTGGGAGAAGAGATCATCACTTGCCTCACTACAACCTCCTTTCAGGCAGCTGTAGAGAGCGATAAGGTCTCTCCCTCAGCCTCCTCTTCTCCAGACTAAACAATCCCAGTTCCCTCAGCCACTCCTCCTAAGACTTCTTCTCCAGGCCCTTCACTAGCTTTGTTGCCCTTCTTTGGACAAGCTCCAGCAACTCAGTGTCCTTCTTGTACTCAGGGGCCCAAAACCAAACACAGTACTCGAGGTGCAGCCTCACCAGTGCCAAGTACAGTGGCATGATCATTTCCCTACTCCTGCTGGCCACACTACTCCTGATACAAGCCACGATGCCAACTGAGGTAAGGCGCAAGTCTGAAAGTCCAGGAAACATTTCATCTTTTACAGATGTTCTTACTCATACACAGAGCTTTAATGTGTCTAAGAAGGGAGTACAAGTGCCCCTATCCACAGAAAAGCATGCTTCACTGGTTATTATGCTTATGGAACAGCTAGCTTTACTTAAAATATGTCCTTTGCTGCTCTTCATTAACAACAGTTTTTAAAGTTCTTTGTCCATAGCTTTGGAATCAAAGTTACAGAGCAACCCACTCAGTACACTTACACTAATATATCTCTAGGTACAACTTCATACTCCTGAGCAATTCCACAACAGAAACCTGTGTAAACCTACACCAAAGGAAAGCAACAGATATGGAATGGTTTCAGTTCAAAGCAAACTCAGTAGTTACAGTGAAAAGGAATGTGGTTTCCAAGATTGTAAGAACTTCCTTGTTAATGCCTTTTTAAATAAAGACCACAAAGAACAAGGAAGAGTGAGCAAACCTTTCAGAAAGAAAAAACATTCTGACAAGAAACAGACTCTAAAAATGAGAGGCATCTTCCTCAGAAGGCTCCATGCAAAACACACACAAAAACTTTTCAAAGCAAAGCATTCAACACACACAGGTGGTCCACACTTGCAACTGCCAGTGACTTCTCTGGAGGACTTCAGAGGCCACTGATGCAGTAATTATCTGTAATAATACATGTCATACGCAACAAGAAGATTTCGCAGCCAGGGACTAAAAAGCAGTCTCTTTTAATCACGTCTGTATGGTTCATGTGAGATGTTAAAATGCCTTTACTAAATAAACCACTTCTGAGAAGAAAGCCACACACATCCTTAGCCCTCATCCTCCAAGACCTTAGGACAGGTTTTCGGTTTGCCTTCACTCCTTTTTCATTCACAGAATCACAGAATGGTCAGGGTTGGAAGGGACCTCTGTGGGTCATCTAGTCCAACCCCCCTGCCAAAGCAGGATCTCCTACAGCAGGCTGCACAGGACCTTGTCCAGGCGGGTCTTGAATATCTCCAGAGAAGGAGACTCCACAACCTCCCTGGG
>Ga0065711_1002952_pt1 | contig 36777 bp, 23 predicted proteins | sample Hoacrofraction12_FD_59098 | JGI IMG/M metagenome (GOLD analysis project Ga0065711, IMG submission 59098) | Hoatzin crop microbial communities from Cojedes, Venezuela - Epithelial fraction 12 v2 (version 2) | ecosystem: Host-associated > Birds > Digestive system > Esophagus > Crop | place... | reverse complement strand
GGGGGGGGGGGGGAACAGAGGACGGGGGACCGGACCAAAATGCAGCTGTTTGGAACTATCCACAAAATACCCTGTGCCTGACCCCACCTCTTGTTTATACTTCCTAAGAACTGTGCTTCTTGCCGTTGCTTTTAAGAAGCAGCGTTAAGACCGTTGCCTTCCAGACCCCTGCCGCTGGGCTGGACTCCCACGTTACCAAAGCATGGGGCTCTGCACTTGGCAGTTGTAGCACGGCTCAAGAGAGCACTCGGGCTCATGTTTGCCCATTTGTCTGCAGCTCCTGGCTGGAAATACAGAAACCAGCCTACAGTTATGAAGCTGGCAATGGGCAGCTGCGTACATCACTTGAAGAAAAGAAGGGAAGTATTTCTGGAGGTCACCAAGCCACAGCCAACACCTTTGAAATGCTGGATGAAATGCTAAGTTTCTGTCATGGATGTTAAAATTTCATGCCAATGGCATTCACTGCTCAATTCAGCCTAAACTCTGCTGGCTTTCTACTACCAGAAGACTGGACTTTGGAAGTTTTTTGCTTCTTCCTCCAGTCTAGCTCAGACTTGATCCTCCACTTCTTCTATCATCCAGTGACAACAAAATTGTAATTACACGAAAAGAGGCTAATGTTCAGCAGCAAGCTGTGCTTCAGCAGTGCATTTCCTTTTGATTCTAAGGTAACTCAAGGCAGTGGCAGGTAAAACGATTTTTCAAGCATAAGCAGAAAAGCCCCTGAGGAAGAAATATCCTGTATAATCCTGAGAGGAAATACAGCACATCTTATTGAGGACACCGTCCCTCTACTCTGTGCAGACAAAAAGGCCCCTCTCAAAGGAAACATAACCAATGTTTTTAAACATTCTGCTCCCTTGCATCCAAATTTGAAGATATTTACAAGAATTCAGAGTCTTAGTATTGAAGAACCGACGCCTGGAAAGCAGTGATACATTTCTCCATGCGAGTATGTATTTGTGTGCTCCAGTGAAACGTACACCCAAGCCCAAGCACATCACTCTGGTAGCCTCAAAAGTAACATCAAGCTGTTCAGGCTGGGATGCCACAGGCTACACCAGTTAAACAGCTAAGAAAGATGCTCCGTGTGCACAAATGCACACCAGGCAGACAGCTGTGCTTTTAAGCCCCTAATTAAACACAATATTAAGCACACACTTGACTTTAAACTTGTAGGTTTTGAAATGAGCAGGGTTACTCATCTGCTTAAAGTAAAGCGACCGCTGAGGGGCCCGGTGCTGTCCCCCAGGAGTCCCTCGCTGACCCACCACTGCTCATCCAGCACTGGTCCCCACAACAAACCCCGGGTTGCAGGAAATGTAACCTCAGCATGTCATCCCCAGCGGTCATGAGTGCTTCACACTTCATGAGCTCATGTGCCAGGGACATATTTAACAGCTTAATCATCTTGTTTTCCATCTAAGCACACATGACCTTTGTTTGGGGCTACAATGTGAAGTCCTTACACTTCATAAGGAGCACTTTGTCACAGCCTCGTTCACCATCAATGCTAAAGCTGTCAGCAGGTCGACTGGGCACTGACTGGCAACTGATACCCGTAACCTATTCCACAGAGCAGTGCGTTGTTCCTACAGTGTATACCATGAACTTGGCAACACATACAGCACACATAGGCCTCTGGGGCTGGACTGCCGCTTTGTACACACACAGGTCACAACTTTACCCTTGTATAGATTTCAAGTTACGCGTGTTAAAGTAGCCAGCCTCATGCCACAGTAGGTGATATGTTATGTGGTGTCAGCTGTTTTAGGACTGCTTCCATTTTTCAGATCCCAAAATGAAACATCATGTGCCTGGGTTTTTTAGGTATGTTGAACACCATGAGGCTTAGTTCATGCTCTGGAAGGGAAAAGTAATACATAAAAGAAACCTAAAAAACAAACCAAAAGACTACACTTACCCCCCCTCTCAACCCTGTCAATATTTTTCCAGTGGGCATCAAAATATCAAAGCATCATTCTTTTATTCACTGGATTTCATATAACGCTCTCTTATGTGTTTGGCTGCTCTTGCTGAAAGGAGCATCAGGACCTTCCAGAAAGGCAAGCACCTTGCCCCCATTTCCTTTAAATGCATTGCGTGTAAACTAGTTTAATTTATTTCAGCTTCAGCATCTCCCATTGTGTTCACCATCAATATCTGTGCATACACAGACTGAGCTAAATGACAAGAGCCTTTTCCATCAAGATACTGTTTTTTGAGTATGTATACATTTGTTCAGCTTTGTTGCCAGGCACCTATCCACTCTAATGGAATACAATTATGCCCAGAACATTATTTTTGTAATATTTTAGAAGTACCATTTCACACAAACCTGCTATCTTTTCCCCACATGCAAGCTATTTACAATTTCAGCAAACCTTTTCAATGCTTGCTTCAGATTTCATCTCCAGAATTAGAAAGAGAGAATATTAATCACTAAACTATTTGTGCTTGAACATGATCTAACATATTTTACAAAAAATGAAATTTTCTAATGCTCCTTGAGCAATTAGATCCATTAGGTATGCGTCTTCCTTGAAGGCAATAGCTAACCTAATAGGATGGCCAAATATAATATTTTATTCAGATGACATTTTGGATTTTAGCGCAGTTAGCCTTCATGAGAAGAAGCCATTGCTTAGTGAATCTTTTAAAAAGATCCAAACAGACTATCTATCATCTCCAGAAGTCTCTAACAGGCTGTTTATGTTTCACTTAGACTTAAGTAAGGTGACCATTTTCTGGCCACTGAGCAATTTTTAATATACCTTTCAATAATACTTTCTCAAAAGCTATTATCTGCCTGTGTGCATATAGAAAGACTGTCACCAGTGTGTCAAACATCCGAATGTAAACATACTTTGAGAGAGAGATGTGCTAAAATTATGTCAAGGGACAGGTGAATGTTGGTTCAGGAAGACTGCCTTCTTTTGAGACTACTATCCATAAATTTTAGGGCAGCTATGGGCAGACACTATCCAGAACAAAAACCAGGCTCTTTTAATTTAGTCTGTGTGTTCTGAGGTAGTCATCGAGCTACTGGTGAAGTGCTTTTTCAATTAATTTTGAAGGCAAGATAGGATTGATACTAGCCCCGAGTTTCCCAGATGCACTGTAGAGTGCTTATTAAATCAAAGATGTGATCTCGTCAATCTTAAGCCTGCTGAAAAAGAGCTTGTACAGAGAGGTAAGTCACCTAACTGTGCTAGAGGAGATGCACAGGACAGAGGTTCTGCCTAATGTGCTAAGATGACCCAAATGAGAAAAGGGAGAGGGAGGAAATCCTGTCATTTGTGGGTTAGAAAAAAAGAAAACGGATCTTGGTTGTCTATGGCTAAAAATCAGAAGACCCAATTTTTAGAAGATGCTTAAGTCTATTTAGATCTTTAGAATATTGGGTTAAACCCTAAAGTGCAAAACAAAGTATAAATGCCAAAAGAATTATTTAACATGAAGTGATAAATTCCCAGCTACATTTAAGGCATTTGCTTCAGCTGATACAGAGAATGACACCCTTGATGACACTCAGAAATGTTTCTGTTTAATTCAGTGTACTGCATTAGCCGGTAACCACCAAAGCTGTGTCTTCAAAGATCAGCTTTCAAATACATTCTAACTTAAAAAAAAGGCTGAATTGCAAGCACTTGTCTAAAACCCTGAAATTCTTGAACTGCTTGATTTGGGAGGCAAACAGGTACTGAATATTTTGCTTCTGCCATGCAGTTTGTCTATTGCGCTGACAAACAGGCTGATCATAAAAAGCTCTCCAAAACCAGTTCCCTGCTCCCTGTGTTTCCTCTACGCCCTAGCCATTGCCTTGTGGTCAGAATCCCTTGTCCAAAGGCACCAGAAGGCAGGCGCAATGGGTAGCTGAGGACTTTGCTACCTGACTGACCAAAATTCATAATCAGGACAGGCTTCTTCCTCAGAGATCCACAAGTGAAAATGGCAGAATGGCTAGATGAACTGTGACAACAGCATCTCCCCAACATTGCCTCAGAGGTTAGCTCCACATCCCGACATCTGCAAAAACATGGTACCAGCCTATGACCCTTACCCTCAGCTGGTGTCAATCAGTACAGTGACACCAGCTGATAGAACAGAAAATTTGACTTTGCAGCTTGCACCCTTGCAGTGTTATAAACTGAGAGTCAAACTCAGGGTCTTCAGCACCAAAAAGCACACATTTATGCCCTGAAAGTTTGGAATAATCTTTTAGCTGTAGCTAGGCAATAGAGTCTTCCTGTCAGTGAATCAGCTGCTGAAGGAAGACTTTGTTACACATACAAGACACTGCATTTACATTTTGACCCACTTTAAAGATGGCTGAGGGGGAGTGACAAGTCAGTCAGAAATCCTAATATTTTGGCAGAGTTCATTCCAGATTCTTAACAGGAAGAAAAATAATAGTCTATATTTAAATATAGTAGAGTACTCTTATGTTTTATTTATAAGAATCACTTAATTAGCAGTTCTTTGCCTCTACTCCACTCCTATCCTGAAATGTTCTACCTATACTACACGTTCAAAGAGCATGCATACCCTCCTGGGAAAAGCAGAACGGGCACTGGGCTTTCTGCTCGAAGTGGCCCTTGTGATAGTTCTTAGTTCAGCTCAGTAAAGCGGCTTTGAAGTTACTTTCCTAATGTTTCCCCTTCCTGCACTTGAGTTCACATTGCAGAGGTCTCTGGGCTGCAGACTGGGTTCCCTTCAGATGAGGCCAAATGAAAAGATGCACCACTGAGGTGCACCTGGCATGGTCTAGCTATGAACGCACCTTGGGTCGATGGGCAGCCTGGAGCTAATCTGAGGTTAAAGCCACCAACAGGCAGGTAGTGCAGACCTTGAGTATCCAGGAGCTGTCTGACTCTACAGATCGCTGCTCTTGCACCCCATTGCGCTCTGATGCAGACATATCTTCATGTGTCCCTTTCTCCATACCTTGAAGATAGAGGGAAATTTGATCACCAGGGGCCAACAGCTTCTATGGATTAAACTGCTGGTGGAAAGTCACAAAATCCTGGAAAGCCACCTTCCAACCCTGAGGTGTCAAGCAAGGCTTTGTGTCCCAGATCTGGCTGAGCTCTTCACAGAATCACAGAATGGTGGGGGTTGGAAGGGACCTCTGTGGATCATCTAGTCCACCCCCCCTGCCAAAGCACGTTCACCTAGAGTATCTTCCTGATGGAGAGAGTACCACGGCAGTGAGCCCTATAGCTTCAGCAGGGGACAGAGTGTTATCCACCTTGTGCGTCCCCCTCCCTTCTTCTGACCCACTGCTAATCTGCAAAGTACCTCTTTCTCAGATCTGTGGTTGTATGAATATTCCAAACTAGAATTTGATTCTTCATACGTGCATCAGAGATGCAGTGCAGAAAGAATTTGAAAGGGGTGGCAAGGGACTGTGTAAAGACCACTGCAGCACCTACGCTTCACACAAGACTATACCACTGGGAAACTCATAAACACTTCTCTGCAGCTCACTTCTCTTTCTGAGGTACACAAAACTGTATTCATATTCCTGTCTGCCACACCACCAACACAAAATCTACTGCTTCCATCTTGTCCCTGGTATAAAGAAAAAGGAAAAGTCCCCCCCCATAGGAGGACATCACTCCTATATTTTTTTTAATCATCTTCCAGCCCTCTCCTCAAAGACATACTGACTGGGAATCATGGGAGCACATATCCCTACTAGGAGTCCTTATTATTCAGCAATAATCTTAGGGAACTAGTAACTAATATCTCAAGGGGGTAGGAGGGAAAATGGAAAACCTTTTTCCCAGGAGCACATGGAGAAAATCTGTTTTAATGGCAGGCTTATGCACACGCACCACTTTTTGCAGTCTAGTTCAACACAGACATAGAAGACAACTGGACCAATAATGAAATTAGGAATGCTGCATTCAAATCAGTCTGTCGCATAACCCTGATGTGCATAGGAGAGCCTCCAATTTCAAAGACAAATCGTAAGTTGCACACATACAAATCTTCATTTCATCACATCTTCTAAGGCAGATAAACTGAATTCCATATCAGTCACTACGTTCTGATCTTCTAAGCCTTTCATCGTTTTAACACAGCACTGAAGTAATGGTGCCAAATACTGCAAATTCCAATATAGCGAAGCTGGGTAGTCTGGAGTTCTTTTTGTAAAATATTCATCTCATTTATATATAAGTTTTGATCTTAAATTACAAGATGTTCTGCTTACTTTGTGTTAAAGATGGTAGGGACATTTTGTAACTACAAAGGTGTGAAGAAAGTGTCTTAATAAGTACTTTATTTAAAGAGAGACACTGTATGTAGCCCACTAATACTCTTATGAATGTGAATCCCTGAATTTGAAGTGCTTGGTACTTTTCAGGCTGTGTTACCCTATGCACGGAATAAAGGACACAGCGGCATTCAGTTCCAGGTCACCACTTGCAAGACAGAGCAGGGACGCTTTGTTGTGTGCTTTTTGATGTCAAAGGCAAGATGCAGTCATCAGCTGAGCTGGAAGCACTCCTTTTCCCCAATTCTCTTTGCAAGTTTTCCGTACTCTGAGGTGTTACGGTCCGGGAAGACTCAAGCTGTGGAGACTCATTGCTATTCCCAGAATGAGATTAAGACACAAATGAGGTCAAACACCTCCAATCAAACAGCTTTATTAATCACTTGTTCAAACGAAGGCATGAGGAAATAGTGACAGGAAAGAGAGGAAAAGACAAGAAAGAAAGAAACCTAGCAAGCAGTCAGGATAGAGTCGCAAGAGATTGTCGCCACCATGGATCCAGCGGTGTCCCGTTGGTTCGTAGTTCCTGTGTGTGTCAGTGGTGGGGGGTCCCCTCACTGTTTGATCACACGGCCTTTCATAAGGTGCTCGGGGAGATTATTCCCTAGGCAATGGCATGTACTCCACATTCCCCCAGTCCCATGCATGTGTGTTTTCTCAGTCCTGGTTCCAGCAGGTCAAGGAGGGGGTCGGAGTCTAGACACATCTTCCACAACAATGTACCAGTCCTCCAACTCCCTTCACAGCTGGTTTCAGGTGGCTGTTTCTTCCTTGTCTGGCTTGCATTTGGCTGGCCTGCCAGGAGGTCGAGCTGGGCTCCAAACAAGCTTTGCTGGCCTGCCAGGAGGTCCTGCAGCAAGCTTTGCAAAAAAGCTTTGAGGCAACTGTACTAAGATATGGTCTCAGACATGAGGTTCATGAGATAATTGACTTTAAAAGGACAAATGTTCTCAACTATTGTCTTCCAGAGAGACGTGCATTGTCTCTTGCCTCCACTCTCTCAGCACGTTAGGCTGCCAATGAAGCCTGGAGGGGGCTGAGTGACTGCTGCAAGCTCCCATCTAGGCAGGAGAACAAATCTCAGCAGGATGTTCCATTGAAAGCCACCTTCTTCCTGGAAAAGTAGATGTTGACTCATTCCATGGGAGAGTAGCATAATATCCCTTACCATCTTGTTCAATTTAGAATATTTGTGTTCCTCTGCGTCTTACCACTGGGAATGTCTTAGCTGGTATTTAATGTTTTGGGTTATTTAAATTGGATCCAAATCTTATTTATGTAGGTATATTAGAATTCCCAATCTGTTTTTACTTATTCTAAGTTACAACTTCAAAGGTATCCTTCTCACTCCTTGCTTAGTTCAGTCTGTGTTTCTTTTTCCTTAAAGGCTTCCTCTCCTTCCAAGACCAAATATTTGTGAATTCCTTTTTTTTTTTTAATAAACAAAGAAGTACAAACGTGGTCCCTAACCCTAAAATCTTCCAGTCTAATTGCATCAGCATGTCCAGTCTCTCTCAGTTTCTCTCCCAGAACCACCTTTTTCAGAAACAATGCCTCTGTGTGCAAAGCTGAAATGTCCAGAGGACCCTGTGCTGCGCTGTCTCATAACTGACACTGCATCAGCCCTCTGCACTCATATGCACAGATATTTTTAAAGGACAAACTGGAAAAGGCCAGTAGTGGGATCAGACAAAAGTAAGAAAAAAATATCTTGTTATCTTGAAAAGGACTTGTATGGTACAGTTATATCTTTTCTTACTTGGCCACATAATGGTAGATTTGCCCTCAGGTAAAAACAAATTGAAAGGAAATGGAAAATAACCTATAATTTCTCTGTCTCTGCAAGCATTCCATGCTACCCAAAAAACACAAAACTAATGGAGTTTATAAGGTGAGGGACTTACTAAGAGGGAAGGCTTATAAGAAGTTAATGAGGATTTCAATCAAATAAATAACCACCTTTATAAATACCCTCAACCAAAGTCACTCAAAAATATTTAGTTTGAATAAACACACTTCTAGTTTTTCTTATGTGTGCACATATGTGTATATATTTTTATCTTTATTTTCCTGCTTAGTGAGAGAGATAGCACACACAGGCTGAAAAGCTGGATAAGGAGTAGCTCTGATTTCCAGCCAGAAACAAATACAAAATCTTAGCTGGGAACAAGTCAGGAAAGACATGTTGGTAGGAAATATATGCAGGGGTTCCCACTGGAATAGGAATGACTCCTCTGAAAGATGACTGGGGACCCTTCTGAGAGACAGCCTTTTCCCATTCAGAAGTCCGTTTCCAGCACCAAATCCCATACTGTCAGGGGCACCCGCAACCCAAAAAGCGTAGGAAAAGCCCTGTTGGATCCAACCTTCTAGCCCGGTATTCTCCAATACCAGCAAAACAAGCAGCTATCTAGCTATTTATTCTCCTCATACTCGTGCAGCTTCCACAATTTTTGGACTGAAGACATTAGGGGGTACATCCCTGACTATTTCCATTAGCATCAGTTTATGGGCCTAACTAGATGTCCATGAATTTGTGCATTTCCCTTCTGAGTCCATTGATGCAATCTGCCTCCAGAGCCCCCTGTTGCAAGAGATTCAGAAGTTGTTTCTCTACTGTGCAAAAAGTTTCTTTTTAGTTTCTCTTCATAAGGTAATTTCTTCACCCTCTTAGCTGGTTGCCCTTCCTGGTATCTTTTCTATATCCACTATGTCCTTCTTAAATTGTGGACACCTGAATCTCACAAGGTACACAAAAGATGCATCAAGGTTTTATATAGGAGCAAAATAGTGCTTTCTGGTTTGCTGTCAGTACATTCCTAGTGATGCCCAACATTGTGTGACTTTTTGGCTGACACCACATCCAAGCAGTGATTTTAGAGGGTTGTCAAGGAAAACTCCAAGATCTCTTTCCTGAGTTGTAACTACCAGTTAAATGCTCAGCATTGTATAAGCACTGTCACAAATGAGTGATTAGGTCACTTAAATGATTACTCCAAGGTTTTGCAAGAAAACTGAAATTTTAGAAAAATGTGATTTTACAAAGTTTGATAGCAAGGTTCACACTATTATTAATCAAATGAATAGACTACAAAATTGAAGCAGGTTTTGGGTGGAAAATTATTTATACAGAGTTAGAGAAAAGTGTAAGGGGTAAGGGAGACCCCCATGTTGAGTCACCAGGTTCGGACTGGACCCCCTTGCTTTCTAAACTCCTTCTCAGAGAGGAGCTTGGGTGCGGCTGGATCCAGAACCGGCCTTAGACTACAATGGTTTATGTCTAAGGGACATGCTTAGCAGCAATTTAGGGTGTGTTCACAGTTTAGTGAGAGAGAGAATCACAGGAATTTGGCAGCTATTAATCACTGATTAATGTAGCAGTTACAGAGTGATTAGAAAGAATTTGCTATTATAATCACAGTATTATGTTTTGAATCAATTCACACACACACACATACAATCATAAAAATTCCCCTCGAGTTCAGTGAAATACTCACTTCAAATCAAATGATTTGTCGACCGGCGAAGGCTGAGTCTCAAGGAGATCAGCCCATGTTCACAAGTTACCCTGAGAGGTGTCCCCCTCAGAGGGAGTTACTGGGCACAGCCCGCTGCGGACCAGGAGAGCTCAGAGGGCCTTCCTTGGTACCGCTGTTTATGGGGTCTCAAGATGATTGACATTGGGCATCAGTAGTTTTCCATCCTGGTCACAATTCACATGATACAATCCTGATATGTAGACAGTGACTATACAATGCCAGTACTACCTAGAACGTGCAGTTCTGACATTTACCAGGCAGGTGAGATTCCAGGCAGCAGGAGTTTCAGGTGTGGTCAGGGAGCACCTGATCAGCCCAGCTCACTGCTCTTGTAGAAAGACAAGGAAAGTGCCAAGTCATCCCGGTTCAATGCACACCAGCTAACGATTCTTGCAGTGCAAGCAAGAGTACAACGTTGTCTGGTTTTGGGATTGCTGGGCAGGGGCTGCACCACCACAAGCACAATTTAGCTTATTTCTCTCTAACTGCATCACCTTACATTTGTCTACAGTGAAGCTCATCTGCCACTTTTTTCACCCACTGAGTTTTGTGGGCAACACTTCCTGGAGTTCCTCACCATCAGCACAGTATTTCACTAACCAAAAAAACTCCCAGTATCATCTGCCGATTTGGAGATGTCCCTGCTTATTCTCCTGTCAGTCAGCTGAGGATTGACCATCTCAGTTTGCCTTCCCTCTTCTTTGCAGTTTTGCTGGTCTTTTTGGAGATGCAGTGAGGGCTGTATTAGTTCCATACCTGTGGGATCTTCTCTGGGTTCTAGTCTAAATATTATTCTGTGCTTTTAATGAACAGTGCCAGCAGCTCAGCAACAACCCTTAGTGAAGGGCATCCTCCCTCCCATTATCAGGGATGGAAACTTATGCTGGTTCAGCTTCCCCCTCGCTTGGGCAGTCAGGTAACTCCTGTTACTAAGCTAGTTAACAGCAAAGTGAGATCTGGCCTGGCTGAAGTGCATCGGTCTAACTCACTTTCCAGGGACCAGTTCCACTTTTTCCCCTCACCTTTCTCAGCCAAAGTGCCATGAAAACTGGCCTGCTTCTGGTCCTCTGTTCACTACGTTTCTGTGTATGCAAGTCTTACTTCCGTGGTTTGTTTTCACTAGTGCAAGAACTCCCAGTAAACATCGGCATACGCTAAGGCCAAGGTATAAAGGGCTTGAACCAGAAATGCACTACTGCAACCTGCAACTTCTTGCTCGTCTAGCAATAACTTAATAAATCTACCAAGTACCATCAGACAGATGACTGGAAAATATAGTGTCTATATTTAGGAAGGGGTTAGCCAGCAGAAGAGAAGGCATGTGGATAACCACAGTCCTTGAATTCTGACGTTAGTGGTATGCAAAACTTCAGAACAGCTTTTAAGTGAAAAGATAATTAAAGACATGGAAGTCAAATGAAAATGGCATAAAATACAACATAGGCTTAACGAAAGTAGATTGTACCAGATTAACCTCATACATTTCTCTGACAAGATAACCTACATTCTAGACAAAGGACATGTGATTGATCCCATCTGTCTTAACTTCAGTGGAGTCTATGATAGCACACTGGGAATTATTAGTAAAACAGGAAGAGATAGGGATTAGCAGAGAAATTTTGAGGATGAAAAGCTGTCTTGACACAAAGTGTACTTTTTGAAAGGGAAAGTTTATGGCTGAAAGAAGATTATAAATGAGGGTCCTCAAGAATCAGCTTTGACCCCACTCTGTATAACTTTATAAAAGTCACTAATGAGCAGGGAATAAACATTAGGAAAACACTGATGAAAAAATTACTCGCGAATGGAAAGCGTTTTCAGTGCAGGGAAAAAATGGACGGTACTCAAAGAAATAGATAACATTGAAGACTAGATCAATAAAATGGAAAGAAATCTAAGTAAAAACTGAAGGGTCACAGTCTTTGGGACTAACAGCAAGAAATTATCCTATAGACTGAATGCTCCTCCCTCAGAAATGGCTAAGGAGAAGGAGGACTTTTTTGCATTTGCTGATTTGTGGGAGGGCTCTGAGCCACTAATATGAGGGTGTTGTGAAAAAAGCAAATGCCATCCTAGCATGCGTAAAAAAGAGCTGTTTCTGTAGAGGTAGGGAAGGAGGCTTGCTATTTGGAGAAATAAAATTTCAAACGGAAGAGGTACAAGGAGGAACCACAGGAGTAATCAAAGGAATGAACAGCCTATTTTTGGTGAAGTCTAGAAGAAATTTGAGATAGGCAGACTGAAGGGAGCATGATTGTTATACGCTAAATTATTTAAGCTAAAATCAGAGTTTATCCAAGAATGAATGAGAAAAAGCTTTAAATTCAATTCCTTGGGGTTGAAAAATATGGACTCAAGAATTAAATTAATTTTTTGGTGTGAACAAGAGGGATGAGAAAATTTGTTTTAACAGACAGTCTTACAGTGAAGGAGATCATGTGATACAGAGCTTACAGTTAACCAGGGATGGCACTCAATTAACTGTGAAAGCTCCTTTTCAGTCCTGTATGTTACCTGTAACAGAAGCAGTAATCCAAATCTGCCACTTAAAAAGAGCAGTTAGAGGACAAATTTCTGCAGAGCACAAGCTAATTCTCTTGAGGTTGTGGGTCTTTTTTAGTCAAATTTAATCTGACAGACAATCTTGATATTCAGGAAAGGCCAGTGATTTTCTGTTTGTAGTGGCTACCCCTTGTGGGAGCAGAGCAGAGGAGGGAAGGCAGTGCAGGCCCTTGCAGGTCCACAGATGGCTGTGACATGTGGCCGTCACCCACCATGGTACACAAACCCTTAAACCTGTCAGGAAGGAGAGAGTCTATCAGAGCAGCGGTGGGGGTGGACACACATTTGTTTCTGGTAAGAGGTTTCCTTCTGTTTTATATTCACACCATCTCTGTGCAGCTGGCAAAAGCAGGCTTGAGGCACAGGCTGTGAACTTGTCCTGTGTTAGATTTAATCTAGGTAGTGTAAGTCGCAGGAAGCGTGGAGATGTGCAGCGTGGACTCCAGCGGGACTGCAGTAGTCCTGCCAGGGATCACGGGCACGTGTACTCCAGTTTAATCAACACCAGCAAAATGTGCTTCCCATGCTGCCATTTTTTATGTAGACATATCCTCCAAACTTAATAATGCTTACTATCCAGAGGATTCTGCATCTAGAAATACACCGCGGTTTAATTTATATTTGATACTGTATGAAAACAAGCAGGGAGCTGAGTGCTAGCCTCTCTAGGTTTCTGCATCCTAATATAGACACATTTCATTACTTTTGTGCAATTTATTGGGGTCTTTCTCAGTCCACTGATGGTCTGCGTTATTCATGTGCATGAAACCAGTAGAAGCGATATATTAGCCAAAGACTGTGATGCACTGAGAGGAGATTGCCCAACTGAGACAGTGCTCAAGTGCTTCCCAGCCAAAGCACCACTGCAATTCTAGATGCAGAAAGAGTAGTTTTTTCCCCATCTCTATTTTAATCCTCTCTCAGTTCTTTGATGACCCAAACAGTTATCTAAACATAGAAAAGTGTTTCAGTAAACACACTTCAGGGAGGTTTAACAGATCTGGGAAGTATTGTCTCACAGAATCATCACAGCTATTCATGCTGGCAACAGTAACTCAGTTGTGATCTGAAATTTGACAAAAAACACATGAAATAGAAGGGTCATAAGTGAAAATGGTTAAGTTTTCAGGATCAGGACAGAATATGAGAACTAATAAAACATCCTTGCTTCTGCAGAATTAAATACTTTTGTGGGAGATGGCTCTCTATGACAGAGATGAAACTCATTTAGGATGACAAAATTCTATGATTCTCTAACCTCACATGATGAAGTTCCTCATATATTACCAAAAAATCTACTCTTCCCTAACTCATGCCTGTTGCTCCAAAATTTACTTTAGAAGATGCTTCCTGTAGGGAAATGCTGGAACATAGGAGAGAAGGCTGTAGATAACAGACATCTGCTATCCACTTTTTAAATGACCTGTAAGGGCCCAGACTTCCCCCAGGTAGCTCCATTCCCATCAAGCTCTAGCCCAAATCTGCATAATATTGCAGCTTCTTTGCACCACATTAGAAACACAAAGAATCAGGCTGGGGTTATCACCAAAGAAACAAATATAGCCTGCCATTTCATGGTCAAAAAGTGGAGATCACAGCCAGAAATATTTCCTCTGAGTTATGGAACAAGTCTCACAAGAACAGTCGAAATTCATCACCCTTGAACTGGAATTCTAAAATTCCTTTTGCCTCAAAATCAAGCTCTGAGCACTAACCTACAGCCACTACAGACCAGTGCAGTGCCATGTTGATCTCTCTTTAGTGCAAGGTGTCAGCACTGACTGCCTTTTGAGGAAAATTATCCAGCAGGGGCTTCTTAATACATGAATATAAATTCAGAGGCCAACTTGAACACACAGCTCTTTGCACATTACTGTGTTTTTTTCTGAGCTGAAAGCCTGAGTCTTTCTGCCATTGGTATACGACGGCAAATGGAGAACAGTCTTCTGTCTCCCAATGCTGGTACCCAAAAAAACAAGGTTATAGACTCAGTTGTCAATGGCAACAGCAATATCATTGTTTAGCCTCTAATTAATAGCATAGAGTGAGTGCAATTATCACCAAGCTTATGTTACCGCAAATAGCAATTCTGGTTCCTTTCTGCACAAATATTATGCAGCACACAACCCTAATACAGCTGCCCAGAATGGTGCTTACCTGTGAAGTCTGTAGCAGATGACTCCCAACTTTAATTTTCAAGACCCTTCCTAATGATAAACAACAAACCCTTCCACACACTGAAAATATTTTTACTTGCATTTCATCAGAGTTGTAGATTTCCAAAGGGCAAATTCTGAGGATTTTTGTCTCCAGCTGAGCTGGTTCACACAGAGTACAACACCCTCACTCTTTGCACTCGAAGGCAGAGAAACTGCTTTCACGTGAATATTTAGCCAAACCACATCTACGTTTGTGCACCCTTTGAACAAGCCTCCTTCCCCCTTCCCCTTCCCTGTTTCCCTGCCTGCACAAGCAAGGAGTTTTAGAATCACAGGAATGAATGTCAGCAACTCCAACAACAAATTGCACTGATGTGCAAATTATATTTCCCTAATGCTTTCTTACCTTACCTCCAGCAATCCATACTTTCCTTTTGCAGGATATTTATGGATAAGATGATGCAAAGATGTACTACCCTTGGATAGAAGGCACAAATCAGTTAAAGCAAGGATGAACAGGTTTTCTTTGGGGAAACTAAACCAGTTCACACTCCATTTCTTTGTTTTCTTTCAGAGGCAGGAGAAGATCACGCTGTGACCACACTGGGAGGGGTGACACCTTCTGAGGGATGTCTGGTTGTAGCCAAAGATATCTCTGGTCAGCTAGGCGAGCAATGCAAAGGATTTCCAAGACTTTCAGTTTCCCTCTGGGCAAGCAACCACAGCATATGATTCTAACATCTGAAAGTGCATCCTAAAACCAGGAAAGATTTTGACCTTGTGACTCTGTCTTAAAGGCTGCTACATTGTTTTAATAGAAACCTTCCCATTTCCACCCTATATTTATTTACGGCCCTTTTACATCTGTTTCCTCTTGCACCAGCATTGTCCTCTACCTTAAATATCTCTTTTCCTTTGTAGAGTTTACCTCCCTAATGTATTTATAGACAGCAATCATATCCCATTCTCAGCCTTCTCTCTGTTCATCGTAATAATTCTAAGCATTTATATAGCATTTTTTATGTCTGAAGTTTTGCACAGACATTATGAGTTTCTCCTCACCAAGAAGATAGGCAGATAAGCAATATGAGAGTTTTCATTTTTTCATTTTTGGATCTTCATGTGTGTGTGTGATGAGATCATTCAGGCAGAAAGCTGAAGCTGTCACACTACAGAGAAGCATCACATTGCAGCCAGGAGAAGAGTCAGAATTCACAAGCACCAAAGAGCATCCCAGGAAACAGCCTGAATCAAGGCCTATTTCAGCTTGGTTTTCTTTATATCCATTTTCCCATCCTCCTAAAAATAGGTGTTTCATAATAGTCCATAATCTGACCTATTAAAGAAGTGACATATTAGTAGGAACACCATTACTAAATTTGCTAGTAACACATAAAAGAAAATAAACTTATAATATATATCCTTTTTGTATGACATTTCAGTACTCTGGCCACACTATTGCTCACCAAAAATCCAAGGGTCACAGCTGAGCACACTTTGTTCTGAAAATCTTGGAGGATCTTATGTTTAGAAATTTTCAAATGAGAGAATAATGGCCTCCTGCCTCCAAAAGCAGAGGAATATATCTGGAGATACTGAAAGAACGTATATTAAACAGTAATGAAGAAATGAGATATGTCTGGCTAGTTTTCATATACATAGCAGGGAACATGTAAATGTTTAGTGCTCAAAGAGCTGAAAAAAGAAAGCAAGGAATCAGATCTTATACACACAAAAGACAAAATCTGAGCTTTCCTTTTCAGAAGCTATCCAATTCCTGTTAACACAACCCAGCGAGTTTTTAATCAATAAGAGTCCAAGCAAAATCAAAGTGTTGGACATCAATTGCTCAGTAAAAGGGAATTTCAAATATCTGGGTATTCTTGTATCTGATTAAAAAAAAAAAAACACACACACACAACCACAGACAAATTAAATCAATGGATGAGAGTCTTTCTTCTAATGAAGTCCTATTTCACACTCCAGATGATTTCCAATAGACAAGTTTCATTGCCTCCTCATGACCACTGCAAAATTGCACAAAAAGTTGGCTATGTTAACAAAAATGCAGATCACTGTTACTGTAGGTACACTAAGGCTTTCTACTTCCTCTTTTCCCAATGATGAAAGTTGGTGGGGGAGGGGAAATGTTCTAAATTGGAAAACATGCAATATTCCTAGTATAAATTATAGCATACTTTTAAAACCAAAGAAGACATGGTAGATTACCATCTCACTTGAGATTTGCATCTTTTCCTGAGCTCCAGCAGGACAGCAACCTCCAGCAGTTATGGGTGAGTCCAAAGTGACTGTTAAATGCCAGAATATGGTAATTGCTTTTAAATCTATCTGGGCTTCAAGAGCAAGCACGCGGTCAAAAAGGGGGTGTCCCTCCCTGCTTTATTCCCCAGTCCCTGGAGCACCCGAGCACACCCAACTCAAACCCTGCAGCCAGGCCTGAGCGTCCTCAGGACTCTCTTACACCCAACCACAGCAAAAAGCAACCCAAATGCCAAGCTAATGACTGCACCTACCACATGTTGTTTTTCTCACCAGGGAATGCCAGAAAAGGTGTTACACATTAGTAGTTAGCTAAATACATGTAGCAGCAGACTCTCATGCAAGCCCAACCAAGAAAATCCCCAAAGCAGGCCAAAAAGTAAATCCTGTTGTCAACAGGAGGACCTAGACCTACCAGACTGGTAGCAAAACAACTTGTTTACTGACCAGTCATCAAACCAATAAAAGACAATGTAATACAGACTGTTAAATTACAAAGACATTATCCAACAACAAATGGTAGAAAAGGGCTGCATGATTCAAATCAACTTAAATTAAAGGTGAGACAATACCGGCTCATAATTACAGTCTGTTTAGTCTGAGCAGGTCAGCTTTAAGACCTGCTCATTAAAGTCAGTTGAACTGAAGATCTCAAGGACCTCAGAGAGGCAAAAAAACGCCCTCCAAGTCAAATGGACAAAATCAAATCCAGTACATGCACTCTAAATGCAGACAAGGGAAAGACTTCATAGACCCTGCTGGACAGACATCCAGATGAAAAATGACAGTGAAGATGCCTACAAGAAAGGGATGAAGATGGACCAGTAAAGAAAACCACCTCTTAACTTTATACTGAGACAACAGCAATCAGTAGATTGCTAGAAAAATGGAAGAATGTATTTAGTGCAGTCCTGCAACTTTGTCCTCAGTCCAAGACCATTCAACATTTTCATTAATGATGCAGATGATGGAATACAGCATATGCTTATTAAGTTTACAGACACGGACTAAAGCGGTGAGAACAATGCAAGAAAGGACTGAACATCAAATTGTGTTGGCAAATTCAATAAATAGTTTGCAAAAATGGGATTCAACTCAACTGGGAGGACAAGCGTGAAGAACAACACTTAGGCAGGAGTAATCAGTTTGCCAAAATACAAGATGGGGAACGAGTGGTTAAGTAGAAATTCAGAATAAAAGGATGCAAGGACTATAGGGTATTACAAAATAAGTGTAGTTCAGCAATGTGGGGCTAATACAAAAGGCACAAACACACAAAGTACCACAATGTGCAAGCAGGAGGATAGTCTGTGAAATGTATGAAGCGGTACTTCCTCTCTCAGTGCTGTGTAAAGTCTTTGCTTTAATATTCTGTCTACTTTGGATACTTTAAAAAAGACATAGACCAGAGTCCAAGGAGAAAAAAATAACTAGAATGGTCAGAGTTTTAAAATATCTGACCTCCACAGAAAGAGGGAATGAACCAAAACCAAAAAAAAGATGGAAAAGACATGATGGCAGTTATTGGAGGGATATATAAAGGATAAATCAAGAACTGTCATAAGGCAAGTGGAAAGTGTTCGAAGGAAAAGTAAATGCACAGTAAACCTTTTTTTAGCTTGATACATAAATGGTAAAGAAAAGAGCAAGGTTATTAGACACTGAAGATGGGATCAATATGAAACATAATCTTGGTAGGGCCCATAAACTAAACGAGCACTTTAGCATATTTTCACTAAAGATGATGGTACAGAACACTCGTATGATATAGAATAAAGGCACAAAACCAGGGTCACTATAAAACAGAGGCTAAAGTGAGGTGGAACAAAAAGTCAAAGGGCCTTAAGTCATGCAGTTGATGAGTGCAAATCACATTCATCCCAAAACTCTAGGAGAACTGTCATATGAAATACACTATGACAGCAATATTTATTTTATTGGACTCAGCAAAGAAAGTATGAAGGCAGTTAAGTAATATGCTGATAAGACAAAGCTTGTGAGCATTGCCATAAAATAAAACACCAATAATTACAAGAAGGGTGGTGACAACAGATGAAATACTGCAGTGGAAGGCCACAGTAGCAAGGGGTGGATGAGAAACGCATGCAGAAGACGGGAGGGCATCAGTTAGAGGAGAAGGAAGACTTGAGTGAGCTATCTTATCACAAGTGATAATGAGCAAAGGTAATTGCACAAGACATGTGGCATGGGGAACTGCTGAAATGTCCTTTGGAGCTCTGTGAGCAGCCCTGCTGATTCACATTCAAAAAAATGACAAATTTAAGCTATTTAAACTGAAGTAGTTGCACAGATCATCTTCTAGGATGATCAGGGTAATAGAAAGCTTATCTGAGAAGAGAAACAGTTTAACAAATGAAGGCTGAGAGGGAATATAATTGTTCTCTATAAACATATCAAAGAGGTAGACACCAGGGAAGAAGAGCTATTTAAACTAAAGGCCAGCATTGGCACAAGAACAAAAAGGCAGAAGCTGGACATAAATAAGGTTAGGCTGGAAGCATGATTTCTAACCATCAGAGGAATTAAATCCTGGAGAAGTTCTAAGGAACAGGAAATCTAGCTATTTTACAGTGAAGTTTTATTGGTTTGTAGAGGTAACATGTAAGGTGGCTGCCTGGGACTGCATGGGGACTTAATTCAATGAGACAGAGAAATCCCTTCAATCCTGTGTCTCATAAAAAATAGAGAGGTCTCTCTAGAGTAGGCTGAACATGAATGTATAAATCACTTGTGCTCATCACAGAACCATCTCTTCTAACATGCACAGTGCAGGGCACAACCAACCATCCTGAGGGGACCTTCAGGACTCTGCTGTCATAAGACAAATCTGAGAAAACTGTGGTATGGAACTTTCCTCTAAGAATTGTCAAGTCCTCTGCACTATAAGCTTTCCAACACTCTGTAGCAACACATACATTGGTAACACTGCACATACAGCCTGATGCAGCAATAACTTATCAAACTGCATCGAGAAAGTGGCTATGCACATGTATAATCTCTTCAGGTTAAATCCTGCCATTCCAATTTCGTTATTACTACCTAAACAGAAAACTGCAAGAATTTGATCTCTTACATGACGGTGCCTTTAAATGCACAAGTACTTCCAGAGGAAGCCACAGCATACACAAATCTACTTTGCAACAACTAGAACTGGTCAAATCTAAAAACCAAACCCATCAGGAAGTAGTTCTACAACTTTTTCTGTCTCTTAAGGCATGTTTTTGACCCCTTTTTATTCCTCAAGTTACTTCATGAAAAATATTGCTTATAATGAAATAAAATATTATGAAAGTTTCTGGTTAAATATCTACGAAATGCTTTAAAATTTCAGCTACTAAAAAGTCTCTTTATAAATTAATTTTATTTGAATAATAGTTTTGATAAAGTTTGATTAAATATTCTATTAAATCTGAAGTAAAATGAGTGAGACACAATTTATTTTAAATTTTGTAAAAGTTAGCAGTTTATTAGTTGTCAGATGACCTTTTTGAAAAAAAAAAAAAATTTTAGTGAGAAGTTAGCAATACTTGACACTCATTTTCTACTCAGCACTTTGCCAAGGAGAATAACTTCAAGTCTTGTATGACATTATAATTGGGGATGTGGGGAAAGGAAGATAATTTGCCCAGAGAGAAAACAGTACCGTAATAAAGTACCGAACCTCAAGCTTCCAGACTCCAAAGCTCATGTCTTTTTAACAAATAATTTATTTCTGAAAGTAAACATGTAAGTATATGAAAAGCAGTAAATTTTTTTCTATCTGTGCAAAAAAAATGGCTATATATGATATATTTTGCAAAACTATATAGCTTTTGAAAGTTCTCTTTGCTGAAGAATAAACTCCATTTTCCAAGGATGGACATAGGCCTGGTTATGACTCTAAGAAATGCTGTGAAATTAAGTTTCGCTTTGAGACAGAACTCGAGCGAATTCCAAAATTCACAATGAAAATCACATCTGCACACTAGATCTGTACAAGTCTTCAGGAATTACAAGAACCCTAGTCAAGTTCTGCATTGAAGGGTAGAATTTACTCCTCGGCACAAGGATGATACGAGTCGATGAATCGCTGAAGTTCCCAAAACACAACCGAAGTAAGATGTAAGTGAGAAGGGAGCTTACTTCTGGCTGCCTAACCATGGGGGGAGACTTACTGCAAAGGTGTGCATATTGCAACCCATGTGCTGATGCTGGGTGGGCCCTCCTCGCTGAGGTGAGCTCAACATCATGTTCAGCCAAGTTTTGCTCTGTTTCAGATAGGAGTCAGCATACAGCACACAGCTCTCCGCTGAAATTAGCTGAGGTGTGTTCGAAACCTCCTTCTGACCTGCTAAAAGATCTCGAAGTATCAGAAAGCCTTGTTTGAATTTGTGGCTTATAATTAAACTTCAATCCACAGCTGATTCATTTAGCATGGTTTCTTTATTGCCTTTCGCACAGAAAAAAAAAACCAATCTCAATGGGCCAGTGGTAGGACCCTGGATTTAAGGGAGCTTTAGTGCTATAGCACTTGTCGACAGCATGTTGTTTCCTTTAAATGCTATCATAAAAAAGAAAAGAAAATTAAGCTATCAAACAACCATTCTCCAGTGTGTTACAGCCAATACACAAGGAAGGGAAGCCTTTTATTTAAGAGACTGAAGCAGGCATCTGGACATCTGAGAATGTCTATAATAGAGAGGATCAGATGAAGTCAACTACTCATGCCCCTGTCAGTCAGAAGGGAGGTACCTTCAGTGCATAAACTGGAGCTACATTACTACCCTGACAGGCCTGAGTTTAAAAGTCCTGGAAGCAATGACATGGATGTTTGGCTTTCTGAGACCAGGTCAGATTTTCCAAAAATCAGGATAACATTAAAAGTGAGTGAGGATGAATGTTACATTAATGAAGTGCCTCACAACCTAAGAGTTTTTTTTTCCATCAGCAAACATACTGATGGCAGCACAGACACTTCTATTCACGGATGCTCACACTAAAATGTAGATAAACATTGTATGAACAGTGGAATGGGCTTGGGAATATGTAAAATTCAGGACACTTAACACTAAGCTTGTTCTTGGCGCAAAAGAGGAGGATCTCTGAGGGATGCCTACAAAATCACAAATGCTTTGGAGGAAGAGGAAAGGGAACGCTCTCACATGGCAGAGCTGGAAGAAAGCCATGGGAACAATCAGACAGGAGGTCAAAAAAAAAAAAGGAAGATTCCTTTCTTCACTCAGAACAACTGAATTGTGAAGGTTATGGTGACACTACATTTACAAGGCAGTTTCATGGAAATTCATGGAGCATCAGTTCATCAGTTGCAATGGTGCAACATCCATTTTGGGGTGTTTGTAATCTGTGAAGATATGAGGATATATCATGATTTTCACCTCCTAATTCACCCTGAATCTACCCAGTTCATAATAAAATTTCTTTAAGTATTCATTGCTGGTGGCTGCATCCTGAGCCTTTGGTCAGATCTGTTACAGCCCTTCGCTCCTGGTGTGCCACAGGATCACTGTATCACTGAGGGTCTCCTTCATTTTCTGCCCTTTCCTTGTCCTGGTGACTCAGCCAGTGAGTTTTCAAAATCAAAGACAGTCTGCTAGCACGGACTGTCAGTACTTGACAGACTGGGATGTCAATCTTATTTAGGGTTTATAAATACTGCCAATACAATTTGAAGATAACAATTACGAATTTTGGAGGTTTTTTATCCCATTATGCTTGCACAGGAAATGGGCACTCGGTACCAGGCAATTTGTCTGAAAACTAGTGTTTAATTCCTTATTTAAACTTTCCTTTGTACCTCACTGCTGAAAACTGTACCTAAATCTCTTCAGATGGATATTATCTTACCTATGTGAAAAATGGGCATTGCTGAGAAATCCATCAGCTCTGAGCTTCCCTTGGAACCTGATTTCCCACGTAATCTTGATTACCAAAGCAAGTAATTTCTCCAATGCCTCCAAAAATCCTTTCCTACAGTAACAAAGAATGCATGTTTTATGTACACAGAATGCAGCCAAAACCAGCAAGTTTTGTAAGACTGATTTCCAGGTGCAAATGAAATATTTTACTGCAATAAAATAATTTGCTTGCTTTTTGATCTCTAAAAACAATAAGCTGAGATCCGGAGGACAAGCAAAACTTGTAAAATTCCAGCAAGAAAAGCCAACACCTATCAGCTTCTGTGGCTATTCTTTCTCATGGCAGGTCTTCAGAAATTTCTGTTATGAAACTTTGTGGTGCCACAGAGCAGCGTGTGTTTTCACTCTCTGCACATGTATCCAGGATAGGCATAAGAGAGAAAATTAAGCAAAGCATTCAACTTCAGGCAGACTTTTCTCGCTTTGGTGAGTTTCAATCACAGAATTAAAGTTGTTTGTAGTAGCTTATGTGTACTTTAATAGTCTAAGGGCTCCAACCACTAGAAGTAGGTCAAATATACACAAAACCTTTCAAAATCAGAACTCAACAGACAAAAAAATCCAGTGTAGTTCAAAATGTTAATATCTCTCTGTAATTCACTTTGCTGTCCTTTTGTAAAACTCTGCCACCGACATAGCCATAAAAAGATGTATATATAAAGTGCAGCACAACTGACTTTCAGAAATTAAGTCACTTACTAAAAACAAAACGCAGACAAGTACTTTACATCACATATTTATGACTTAGCTTGCTAATTAAAATAGATAATGAATATGTTCACATGAAAGGCATCCCATATGATTTCCTGTCTCAACTCAGTGACTTCTATTTTTTCAATGCTCTAAAGCAAAAAAATATTTATCACAACTAATTATCCAGATAATTCCTTTAAATGTCCTTACATTTAATTATCCTCTAGCTCAGGGTCTTCAGTAACTAACAACAAGAAGCAAGCTTGAGAAACAGACAATAACTTGCAATCCATACTATCAAAATTGCTCAGCTATATGGCTTTGATAAGGAAACATCATATTTTATAACTGAGTGCCTCGAAAAGAGGCCCAGTGTGCAAGCATTTCAAAGCTGTCCTTTCCAGTAGTCTTAATGCATTTGTTTCAATACCTCTTAATCACTGATTTTACTGGCATTTGCTTTCTTTTATTTGATACTTTATTCTCTGCTTATCATGACGCACAAATTTTCCATATAAATCAGACAGATTTATAGGCCTTGCATACTATGTAGGGCACAAAATGTTACACAAACAACATTTTAGTCTGATTAATGGGTTTGTGCACCACATTAAAAACATCTTGCTTGGCTCCTGCTTTTATTACCTTAGTCAGTCCCTATATTTAAGTTAATCTTGCTCATCATATCACATTTGTCTCAGGGTGACTATTTTCATCATTCAGCATCTTTACTCTGCTTCCCTTCTTGCTTGCCTGTCAAAATCCACTGGGAGGTCTGTGTTGCAGGTGGTCTAGTCTGCTGGGCTCTCACCACTGCCAGGAGATGCAGATACAGCCTTCTCAAAACATGGGGAGAAGCCACATCTCAGGTCAAGACTCTGGACAGGGATGTGAAGCGTCACACATTAATCAGCAGGAAACTTGCGGGGCTCCTCAGCTACACCTCGGCACAGGGCAGGGCAGAGAGGGTAGGGTGGAGATCATGATGGAGACTTCAGGCCACCTGATGCAAGCAGAGCTGCACAAAAAAGCCCTCAAGGCACTGCTAGAGCAGGGCCAGCTTAACCACTACAGACTGGTCGTATGGCACATAAAATCTGGCACAGATGAGTTGCACATCCCACAGTGCCCAGTTACAAAATCATAAAAGATTAGTCTGGCAATGTCTATAGACATCAAAGTTCTGTCACTTTGCACCCCTCCCAGTACTCCAGACCAGCGGTTTGGCCCCACTTTTTCATTTCTTTCCTGAAGTACAGACGGTCCTATCAGTTTTCAGTCTGAATTGTAACACGAAGGTAAAACCTTCACAGTCACAGGAGATATTCCAGATTTGTAAGAGCACAGACAAGACGAGAGTTTTACTTTTCTTATCAAAATTTAATGTAACAAGTGATTTTATTAGCCTAAAACTTCCTTCTTGGAACCTGAAGCCCATATGTTTATTCGAAAGTCTCCTGGGATACCGCTGGCTCAAATAATATAGATCCTCCCCTATACGCATCCATGGCCTCATGACGATTTTACCCTTCACTTGCAAGAGATCAAGACCAACCAGAATGTAAATTAATTCTGTCAATGCTGTTCCAATAACCTGCATACTGTGCCACCATCTTACACTTAAAATCAATGGCACAGAACGCTGCCATCAGGAGCAGAGCTGGTGTGCCCCAGGGGGTCAGCCATGAAAATCCAGCACTAGTCAATTAAATCCTGTTAGTTCTCTGCTTCAGTTTACAGGGAGAGTGCTGTTGATACAGAAACAAACAGAGCCACGTTGCTCTGTGCTCTGTAGTAGAGCGCGCTGATAGCAGGGGGTGAGGGCTGATACCCTGATGGAAATACAACAAAGTTGTGGAGAACAGAAAAGTTTCTGTCAAGCTCGTAAGAGACGAGGCAGCATTAGAAAGGATATTTTTTGCCCACTTTACAGCAAAGAATGGGTGCTTTGATTGCTCTCTTCTTTTTACAGGTTGCCTTAACTTTCCTCAGGGTGTTAGGGAATAGAGTTATTTGCGAAGCAGGTGAGGGTAATACTGAAGTCAGAGAGAGCACAGTGACCTGTTGGGGTTGTATGTGCTTTCTGCTGGACAAGTCTTCTGGTGAGTATTTTCTAAGTACAGAGTCTCATTGTGTCAAGCACAATAGCACAAGCAAAGCAGGATCTTTTATGGGCCACAGATTTGCTTGCTATATTCCCATGCTTCTTCCTACAAGAACTCCTGCTAGCTGCTGAAAAGGGGAGTGAAACCTGTGGTGAGATGAGAGACATCCTTCAGGGAAAAACAAGCATTTTGTCCAACTACATCCTCCAGCAAATATCTTGGACAGGACAGAAAAATAAGGAGGCCCACCATCAAATTAATGGAAGATTTTGATCAACACGATGCCAGGCTGCTGCCAGCTCCAAAAGGGGCAGAGATCACCTGTGTCTCAGGCTACACAAGGACAGTCAGGTCTCCATCTTCTCCTGCATGGCATCAAGGACATCGCAAGAGCCATGACAATCAGCAGCACTGAATTGCCATCCTCTCCTCTTTTGCTATGTCCTCAAAGGTGAGAGAAGCAGGTTGCCAAAGAGGCAGCCCATGTCGAGCGAAGGCGCTAAGGAGCCAGGAACCAGGTGCCACTACCAAGAGAGATGCCATCACCTCTCTCCTGCCCTTGTAAGAGACATGTTAATGTGCAGCTAAGATCTGAAACACTGGAGCCTATCTGCTCTCTCCTGGGGAGTAAGTTGCCCAAGAAGAGGCAGAGGGATGGCCCAAGTCTGCCTGGGTTTAGGAGACAGATCAGCTGACAGGATGAAGTGAAAAGTAGGTGGGAAAACACAAAGTCCCAGCCCATGGCCCAAGCCTTTGGCCCACCATGATGAGCCACAGCAGCGCCAGGGCTAAGAAAGCCCATGGCAGGGACAGCTGGATGTGTGCCTCAGTTTCCCAACCCTTCACTGGAGAGTCCCGCAGCGCTGAGCCAGGAGGGGCAGCTCCCAACCTTGCCTGCAGCATGAGTCAGTGCCTGCTGCTGCCTCCATGCATTGCCTGCACTCTCCCAGCACGGCACCTTCCACGCAAACGGCAGTGCCTCCACTGAGGTGGCACCAAATCCCACCCTATACCAGTAAGCCTTCAACCACTTTGATCGCACCAGAAAACCCCATACCTGCCTCACAGCACAGGGTTTGCTTTGCCTGTGAGCCAGCACTAATTAAAGCTGCAGTGTATTGCTTTCCTTAGGTCCAACTGTTTCAAGCGTGATGTTCAGCCAGTTTTCTCTCCCGGCTTGGTGAGTTCTGGTGGTGACCAATTGCAGAAGCTCATCCATCTCCACCACTGGCTCCTTTTCACCAGCTCTCCTGTAGCTTAGCAGCATTTACAAGCTGTTCTCAGCCACCTGCACTACGGACATTTCTAAACCTTGCTTAACACAGTAAGGTTAATCAGCAGTTTTGCAGATACATGGCAAGGAAAGTTTCTCACCAGCACATACTACCAGATACACCAGACCTCTACAGCTGAGCAGTACCATAAACATCTACCAATCGAACCCACTACAATATGTCAAAACATATTGTCTCCTTCCCCTCCTACTAAGTGATAGCACCTTTTGATCTAGAGCATGGTAGCAACTGGGATGCAATCAGTACCATAACCGGCTTTCCAGTAAGGTTACAAGTTGGAGCTCAAGTCAGACAAGGAACAGTCCTTTCTCATTGGCTTTGAGTAATTCAGTGACAAATAATTTTGCACAGAAGACAACTCAGGAGCAAACTGAAAGACATCAGTATTTCACCTGTGTATCAAGACTTCCAGAAAAGTTCTGTATATTCTACTGTATTATGTATTTTCCACACACCTGGATACCTGTGCAAAAACATGGACTACAGCAATATTTCCTAGGACAGTACCCTGCTAAATTTCACAGCCAGGTCTAAAAATTTAGTTCTTGACCTGCAGTAGATCACTACAACTCCTTGCTCCACGGAGCTCTGTATGTACAGACGAGCAAATTCATCTCCAGTAGTTCCATAATATGAGTGATTGTTGCTTTTTATGCTTAAATCACATCTTCTCCTAAAATTGACTACATATTAGTCTCTAACAGAGCTGACCAGCTAAGCTTAAGACTTGTTGGGCAAGGCTTTATTAAGATTCTAAATCAATTCAGTTAAGTCACCTCTTTGTCACTTCATGAAAGTTAACAACAAATACAGCCATAAGCAGCGTCAATCTGTTCCTGTGGTAGCCAACATTATTCATTCCCAGCAGGGAACAATTTTTTCTGCCTCCAAAAACAAACACAAACTAACTGCAAAGGTCTTTTAGTGAAAGCAAAATCTTTTTCACTGTATAGAAACAACTAATGTTTCTCCAAGGTTTCTACAAGAGGAACCAAGGGAAGCTGCAGAAAAGAAACCTTGCACCAAGACCACCTTTTTATTACATTTTCAGTTGACCATATGATGAGTTGACTAGCAGGGCCGACATCAGTATCCTTGCTTACTCATATCACCTCCTTTCTTCAGTACAGCATGAGGATGGCCAGCCAGAGGAAACCTCTTCACGTTTAGCAGAGCTTTGCACAGTGGTAGGTAGTTATCCATCCAATGTCATTAGGAGTAATGCAGTAGCACAGCCCACCTGCAGGAACACTTGGAGACAGCTCTGAGGCTCAGGCAGGTGCGGCTCATGCTTCCCTCCTGGGAGGCAGGAGTTGCAGAGAGAACACTACTTCAGTCCTCCAAAATCTTCATTAGCTCTCTGTTTATCTCAGGAGTCATCTCAGGATGTAGATGCTCTTTAAAGCTCTCAAAGGTCTGCATGTGAGCTCTCCTCCATACCAGAGAGAGTCATCAGACTTGAAAACCTGGAAGTTGCCTGTGGGGGTCTTAGTGGAAGAGCTCAGTTTAGAGCTTTCTTCAACAAAACTTTCAGCTGTTGAACAGGTTCTTCGGGTCGCAAGGCATATGAAGAAGCCTACCATACATTTTTGCCTGGGAGGATGGGCCTCTCGCTGATGAGCGATCAGCCCACTTTTTGCACACTGTTGCCATGTATATTTTTCTCCATAATCTCCACGCATTCTACAAACCCAAATATAAATACAGAAAACATACCACATGCGTTAAGGAACAAGATCCTGCTCATTTTCATTTTTCTTTTCATATGGGAGATTACTTTATCACAATGAATTAATTTGCTAATATATTGTCCCTTAGGGCCTGTACTTTTCCTTCATTGAATTAGTTATTGAAATTGATTATAGTTTAAGACCCACCCCGCAACATGTGCAAGGCCCTGACTTATTATTAAATGGTTTGACTTCTGTGCATTTGTAAAATGGACATACTGTGGATTTAACTTAGATATTTTGTTATTTCACTGGCAATGAAGCTGTGGATGTCACCCACAGTTTGCATAATTTTGATCAATGCAGCACTTGCTCTTCCTATAAAACTAACCGGTGCAGCAATTGCCCACTTCAGTGTAAACACATTTGAGGAACCCTTCCTATTAGGCTGGGGAGACAAAAGACATTTTCTCCTTTGCCAGTGAAAAGGAGAGGCGCAGGATGCATGGAGCTCTGTGCAGTGCAAAGGAAAAAACACTGTTAATTCTTTCCATAATTACAGGGATTTTTCTGTTTCTTTTCTTTGTCTTTATGTGTGGCTCTGGGTTAGCCGTTTACTCTCCCTTGAATTTTATTTCTGACTTTGTGAAATGGTAAATCTAATGCATAATCATAAATCTAAAACTTTTCTCTGCTTACCTCAGAGAGCTGAGGGGAAGATGACCCCAGTAATGTGTATTCAGAACAGCACTCTCAGTACCAAGCTGTGAATGAATGAGTTCAGGTAACGAGAAGAGAAAAATTGCTTTAATGCAGCCTGGTCCAGATGCATGCCGGCTTAATCCAGCTGACCTAGCAAGACATACTTTTTGGAATAGTAAGATGAGCCAGAGGAGCCCTTAGCTTTTGCAGAAATAAAGAGAAAAATCAGCATTAAGCACTTGCCAAACTGCAACCCTCCGCAGTTATTTACTACTCTAAGCATAGGGAGGTGCTTCGCAGTGTGTCATAGATACAGTGGCAGCAGAGCTGGAAAACGCTGATGCTGCTTTACAAGGTTCACATTTGTATCAACAGACTATTACGCCTGAAGACAAGGAATGGTCGCTTTCTATAAGGGAGCACTGCTGGATCAAGGGCCTCCTGACAAGGCCCACCATTACTGTCTAATCTCCATTTACACGGTAGGCACAGGCACAGAGACACACACACAGGGAGTTGCTATCCAGCCAGTGGCCTGCTTGCAGGAGTGACTGAGGGCTAACAGGCAGGCTGTTTCCCCTTCTCAGAGTAGCAAAACCAAGCAGCAGATTAACTCTGGTCTGCCAGGAATTCAGCACGCCTGCAGATCTCAACAGGAATAAGGGAAGATAATTTTTTTTAACTCCGCAGCCCTCTTTTACACAGTTTTGAAACAAACTGTTGCTCCCCACCACATTCAATGTGTTCCTTTTGAAATGAAGAAACAAAAAGGTGTCCTGCCATGGCTAATTTAACACCTGTAAACTCCATGGCTTGCAGTGTAGTGCCGTACGATGGACAAAAATCCTACTCCAAATCAAATTCCAGTAGTGCATTTGGATACAAGCTTAAAAACATACACTCATTATTTATTCCTCTGGCATTCTGACTGCATGTTCATCCATGATTCCTAAGGCACTAAATTTAATCAGAAAAAGCAAACACTGAGATTTGCTCACGTTGTGTTCAAAATAATTTCATTAATTTTCACATCAGAAACAGCATGCACCTTCTTTTTCAAGTTGCTTTAACCTGTCTCCCCCCTGGTTTCCATAGACATAAGAGCTCTGGGCAAATAATTTAGGATTAAGAATTCAGGATAAGTCTCAATAAAGGAAATCCGTACTGATTTCACAGAAGCTTTGCCATTTACCTGTGGTGAAGGTAGCTTAGCTGCAGATTCTTTCAGAAACTGTTGAAGTTCCCCAGGTACTTGTCATTCTTCTGTAGTCCACCTGTGCCTCGTCAGGGGCTTACTATCTCAAATACTTCAGCTGTGCCTATTTTATCCATGCCAAAGGTTCAAGTCCAATTTACCCAAGGAGCTGTTCTTTTGTTTGATACCTACTTCAACAGTTTGTTTTCCACAAACATGTGATCTGTAAAACACAACTTAACGGTAAAAAAATTATTTTCTTAGGAGCTGTGAGTTTAGCCCACTATGAGAATGACAAAGTAAAAATGTCCCCTTTTTTTACTCCTGCTCAAAATGATAAAGAAAAACTTCAGCATCCTCCGATGCATTTCCCCATCTGTCTGAAAAGTTTAAGACAATTAGCTTCAAGTGTTTCTGATGTTCCTTCTAGTTCTTGTTGAAATTTTGTTCCAGCAATAGTTTGACCTAATGTCCCCAATTTTTCTCCCAGCTTCTTGCAATCTCAAGCAGAAGTATTCAGACATATTGTCCATTATAGTCAATCAGACATGAACTGTGTCCAATCCTTGCTTATATCTTTGCTGTTAAATCCAGTGAATTCTGGACCTCCTGCTGCTGTGAAAGCTGACATGTTATCTTCCACCATCTGAAAGATGTGAAATGCACTAAAAATAATAATAATAATAATAATCTTTAATGGATCTAGATTCATTTTAATTACTTGTCCTCCAGCTTGAGTTGTCTTTGAGCTCACCTCCTTCAGAAAACCTTGAACATGTCCTAGATAATAGACTCATTTGTTCCTGGAGTCACTGCCCCCTCTCAAGGCACAGCTGTAGCTGCTCTGTCCACACAACTGATGCAGGTGCCCAGGTGCGCAGCCAAAGCGAGCACCAAGGGCTGAATCTCACCATGAGAAGCCAGCAGCAGCGGCTGCCCACAGCAGTCCTGCCAGACTTAATCTGAGCCCCACGATCAAACACACGTTACAAAACTGCCTCTGTTGGAAGAAAGGTGGATTGCAATGTTTTTAGTCTTTTGAAGTGATTTCAAGGTCCCTATTGCTATTCAGTGAAGTGAGGGAAGAGCAAATTTGAAGGGACCCCATAGCTGAGGAAGCCTTCAGGGCAGTTTTTCATTTCATTACCTTTCATTGTCAGAGCTGTCAGCTCACATATTTTTATCATGGCTCTCTATTTTGTTTTCTTTAGGCTTTTCATGATTAAATAAGAATATCTGATCTCTGACCAAAGCAAAAAAAAAAAAAAAAGAAAAAAAGACAATTATGGAAAAGACTATTGTAAAGAAAAGCTGGAAAACTGCTACTAGAGTGAACTGTAAGTACCCAACCACAGTAGGCAGTTTATTTAGTTGAGCTGCTGAATTAACAAAGTCGGGTTCCTACAGACCCAGTCTCATACCAACTCCAGTTGAAGCTTTTCCCACATTTGTGACGCTTGTAATCTTTCTCCCTGCTTCTTCCCCTGTTCCCTTCACTCCCTGGAGCCTAATTAGGTTTGAGCTCAGACTGAGCCTTTCCATCTACTCGTTTTGCCTTGCAAGTTGCAGGAAGCTAAATACCCCAGCATCTCTGTGAAACCAGATCAATAGGTTATTATGAAGGAAAGGCCAAAGAGCTGCACAAATTCTTACTCATCCAGAGTGTGACCACACTACCTTCCTCTCCTTTGAAAAGCAAGCTGAAAAACGGAGCTGCTCCATTTGTTTTGAGCATTATGAGTGCCTGTGCCTAACTCGGAGGGGATGAGACTGGCATTCAAATGCGACATTTTGAAAAACACAAGGAAAAATTCAAAGGAGCTCCTATTGCCTCTGAGTAAGAAAGGAGGATATTGGGTGAAAGGGGACGCATGCCTGTTCAGCTGGGTAAGCAAAACAATTAACTTCTAGTCTTCGGCTATCTTTTTAATTGCTCATTAGACAGCTCATCTGTGTATACTTGCAATGGAAAAAAAACCATCCAAAGTATGTCACAAGCAGATGTGCGTGCCGCTCAGCAGTAACTCCTCACGGAGCGCTGAGACGTGATCTCAGGAGCGGAGCAGGGGAAGGAGGAGGGTATATTGATCGACCAGGGAGCCCAGTATGCTGAAATAGCCCCTTTTATGTTTTCCATAGCTGTAGATGAGTTGTTTAGATTATAAAAACCCAGTAAGAATGAACAGTGCAAGTAACTCCCTTGCATGTGCTGCAGCAATTCAGAAATGGCTACTGCCTTCCCACACTGAGACGCGCAACAGGACAAGTGTGCTCACAAGCAAAGGCGCATGAACTTCACAGCTCCACAAATGACCACCTGGCCCAAAGCTATGTCTTCTCCACACCTGAAAAGATAATGCTGTGCCTTAATACATTCGTGATAAGCAGCTGCTAGGCGAGCTTGTCTCTGCTGCTCTTCTGCTAGCTCCTTGCCCTAAGCATGAACGCACGTGTTACTTCGCCTGCCTTCCACTCCAGCAGCTATTTTATAAATTCTTCATGTGCATTAGTCTATTGGTTTATTTATTAGAAGTCAAGAATACATTTACAACGTGCCTCTCTATGAAGCATTCTTTTAAGAGAGCTTCCATACTAATTAAGTTAAATGTGATAATGACACCCTGTTGATGGAACTGAAGCTAATGATAATGATGCCATACATTTAGTTGCAAGCACCTACTCAGTTAAATGAATGGGTCTATTGTTTGAACAGCACTATGTCCCACAGCCTGGGAGAGTGCAGGAGAGAAAATAAAAATATGTTACAACGCAGTTGCTCTGCAGGACAATAAATAGGCTTGAAATGAACTACTCTGGCTTAGATGAACATATGTCCAACCAATTACGCTATCCTGGTATACAGAGATACTTACTAGTGGTAATGTGGTGATTTATAAAACTGGAATAATGAAAAATTGATGCCTTTTTGATTAAATCAGTACACACTTGCCCTGTCCAGAATATTTTTATTTGAACTACCACAGGTATTTGGAAAAATTTATTTCTTCTGAGAATATTTGAAAATCAATAACACTCCCCAACCTTTGTTGATCAGATATCAGACCTTTTTTTTCAGACTGGAAATGTGCACTTAGTACTGAGTGCAAAACAATCTGAGTAAAATCACAATTTTTCATTGATTTTACACCCCAAGACTTCCCTGCCTCTTGCTCCAAATGTTCTGCAAATACAGCACTGGTTTGCTGTTGTATACCAAGAATTTCCTTTCTGAAAGCAGTTTTACATCTGGTTTAAAATAAGGAGGGTTTTTAGGTTTTTTTTCTTTCAGATTACAATGTATCTGCAGTAATGTTGAACTGAACAAATGATATGGCCAATCTTTTCCACCCACAAAAGTCAGGTGTCTCTCTGATAACAGTTATCTTCTTTGATCTTGTTTCCATGATCAAAGAAATATTAAACATATTCATCTTCTCAAAAATAATTGTCTTGAGTGTGGAAGCTCACAGTTACACTTACATGTACTACTATCCTTGAATGGCTGCTTTACTGCTCAAGATTCAGCTGCCACGTGCTGTAGTAGCTACACCACAGGATATGTCCTTTCCTCCGTCTCAGAAAGTTTGTTTCTGTGAGATGAAGACTCCATTGTCTCCTGCAAGCTGTTGCTAAGCAGCTGCCATGAGACTATCTTTCTCAAAACATCACTGCCTGAGCAAATGCTGGACTTTCTCGCCCATTTTTACGGTGGGTGCAGCCCAAAGTGCACCCCTCATCCTCTGGCAGCACTGCCCCCTCACACACCACCAGCTTGGGGCTGGCACTCTCGCCCAAGCCCAGACTCAGCAGACCAGCTCATCTTCAGTGTCCAGACAGCTACGATCCTTCCTGTTCACTGTGACTACACCAGCTGGCTCGATAAGAACCATGTAAACAAGCGATCTCGACTAACCGCATGGGAGCAAAAACCTTCTTCAATGGCACAACTGAGTCTACAGGACAGATCAACTACATGTATTGGCAGCCTCAGGCTCTGCCATATTTTTCTTTCTGCCCACTTCCTAACCCCCTCCAGCTGGTTAAAAGTGAGTTTTTGAGGGTAGCCCGCTCTTCTGATCACACACTTGATTTTGCAAGACTGCCCAAATGATCTGGTAAGTAAATCACAGACCAGCTCATGGTTGCCCGCATATATACGCAATTAATTTCTGGTCCTAAGATAAACTATTCTTTGTCATCTGGTCCTGCAAACTCTCACGCACATCCTTAGCATCACATCCATGAACACTTCCATTAAAAACACAGTTACTCAGATGCATGAATTTAAAGCACATCCGTCTGTGCTTGCAAGATTTTGGCCTGTTTCTGCTGCCATTTCATGTCTATTGAGCCCCTATGACTTAGCATATTTAGAAAACATCTGCTGTAGTTAACAGAGTCCATACTCCTATATTTCCCCTCTTTCTTTTTTATGTTCTCCCTCAAAGACATGACAGCATTGAGTGTAAATGGAAGCAATATGCTGTATATACGCAGAACCTAATAGATTCCGTCTCAGACTGATATATGTGTGAAACTGAACCAATACGTCTTTAAACCTGTAAGATCTGCAGATGTCATTTACAGCCTTGTAAATTACAAACTTTTACTGTCTTATTTTTACAGTTGATGATTGTAAAATACAAAATTGTTCATTATCACTATGTAATAGCACAAGCTTTAGAAAGAGTACTGCAGAAGGGAGCGTATATTGAAAGCCAGAGTATTCAAGGGAGCCTTATAATGCAATTTTAAGCTCTACAGCTGACTGTATAATAAAACTGTAAAGCCAGATATGAAACAATGTTTGCTAATAACAGGAAAGTGAAAACTGTATTGAATTCCTGGGACTTCAGAAACCAGCAAGAAAAAGCAGATGCATAGAGGACATTTAATTAAGGATAAAGGCTGTTTGAGTCATGCTGGGGCATCTGGTCACCCTACATTAAACTGAACGTTACTGAGAATAATAAAGTACGTAAGGATGACATAAAAATAACTTAAAGGCGGGGTTGCAAGCTGGCAGGAGCAAGGAAGTCTTGAGCTAAGGTCCCCGCTCCCCCCTTAAATCACCCTCCTGTGGCTGAGGCATGTTGCAGCCACCCTCGGTGACACTATTTCTCTCCAACAGCCAGGGCAAGAGCAGAGACACAAATGGCCAGAAAGGGCTTCCAAAACATGTAATTTTGCAGAAGCCAAATGAGACTGCACCACCGTCTTGAGTAGCTCGAGACCGGGACATGTCACAGCAGTTTCTTCTGTTCATAGCTTTCCAGCACGGCAAGTGTGGTCCAGGCACCCTTTCAGGACCCAGGCTCTCCAGTGCCGTGTATGATCCCACATCTTCTGTCTGATCATAGCCCCGTGGCCTCCTGAGCATCCCCCACACCGTCATACGTTGCACTTACTAGCGTGGAGTAGTTGGAGCACACGATGGGAGACAACAATGCTTATGATTTTAAAAGTAACCATCTTCGTGGTGTTCCCCGGTGCTAAACATGTCACTGCAGAGCTTTGAGGCTTTTCTTACTACCACTGCCTTCTGGCAACAAGGCCCACAGAACGGAGGGAAGGAGGGAGGATCACAGGATGCACAAACAGCACAAAGCAGCAGCAAACCCATAAAATTCCCTTGGCTTTTAGCCAGCTTTTAGCATATGTATCCAGTATCCTATTACCAAGATTTTTGATCTCAGAGGTTGATGCCTACCAAACACATCACAGATCAAAGTCTCAAAGATACTCTGCTCCTTAGAATGCTGTTAAAATAAGAGAGATCCACAATTCATATCACCTGAGGGGCAGGCTGAGGTGTGACCTCAATCTCATGCTCCATGCTGGGGAGTCCACGGAGAGAACTGCTGCAGATGCCCCAGCTCTACAAACAGCTTGAGCCACAGTTTATGCCTTACTGGGCACCAGAAAACCCACTACATGGCCCTAGTCATTAGTTCCCACGCTCACAGTCCTATTGCTCTGCATAGTGCCAAACCAGAGTGATTTTATAAAGCCGCTTGCAGCTTCTCCTCAGTACTATGAAGTTTACCTGCTTTACCATACAAAGGGGGTCCCTGCAACACTGCATTTTATACAATAGCTTATTTATAACCCAATATCAAGAGGAGACAATATCAATTGCTTATTAGTAGATATTTTTGGTGCATATCCTAATTCTTGCTCTCTACAGTAAAACATCACAACCCAGGGTCAGTCCCCCTCCCTCCAGCTCATCAAGAAAGGACCTTCCTGAGATGTGACAATCTTTTCCTGGATTTACTGAAAAATAGGTTGCAAAATAGGTAGCCTTTGAATGGTCCCCCACAACATCCTTCTCTCTAAATTGGAGAGCCATGGA
>Ga0065711_1002069_pt1 | contig 36778 bp, 18 predicted proteins | sample Hoacrofraction12_FD_59098 | JGI IMG/M metagenome (GOLD analysis project Ga0065711, IMG submission 59098) | Hoatzin crop microbial communities from Cojedes, Venezuela - Epithelial fraction 12 v2 (version 2) | ecosystem: Host-associated > Birds > Digestive system > Esophagus > Crop | place... | reverse complement strand
GGGAGCGGGGCCAGAGGAGGCCCCAGCAACGATCCGAGGGCTGGAACCCCTCTGCTGGGAGGAAAGGCTGGGAGAGCTGGGGCTGCTCAGCCTGGGGAAGGGAAGGCTGCGGGGAGACCCAGTTGCGGCCTTTCAGCACGTAAAGGGGGCCTTATAGGAAAGATGGGGACAAACTCTTTAACAGGGCCTGTTGCGACAGGACAAGGGGTAATGGCTTTAAAAGAGGGCAGATTTAGACTGGATATAAGGAAGAAATTCTTTCCTGTGAGGGTGGTGAGGCCCTGGCCCAGGTTGCCCAGAGAAACTCTGTCTTCCCCCTCCCTGGCTGTGCTCAAGGCTAGGCTGGACGGGGCTTGGAGCACCCTGGGCTGGTGGAAGGGGTCCTTGCTCACTGCAGGCGGGTTGGGCTAGATGACCTTTAAAGGTCCTTTCCAACCCAAACCATTCTATGATTCTGTGATTCTAAGGTAAAAAATCCCCTTAGTATAATTGAACACATCATTCTGCCCGAGGATTAGAAGGAAAAAAGAACATCACCAATGGACAATTAGAGCAAGTTGTCATTCGTTACATGGGTATTTAGATCTAGCTCACTTCTATAAATGTTGATCAGTTTGATCAAAGACTTAATCAAAAATTATTTAGACAATTATTTCCTGACTCAAAAGTATTCTCTTGTGATAGGAAACTATTATACAGAATTGTTAAGGCATGCTTAACTGCATTGTGTTAATTATGCGATGATAAATTATTCTACCTTTCTTCATTAACGGCATTTTAGCAGTAGATAATAGTATTGTTTGTTCTTTCTAGCCAGTAGAGGAGTAGTAATGTTCTTCAGGCAATTATTTTTAGCAAACTATCTTCTGAAGTGAACAGTTCCTATTTGATCTTTAAATCTTTAATTTGATCTTTTGTGAACTTGTTCAGCTATACTAATGTTAAGTAATTATATTAATTGAGAAGTTGGTTTGTATTGTTCTATGGTGACCTGATTCTTTTTTTAATCTGACTGTGTAGAATGATGGAAGTATGTAGGATAACCATTATACTGCAAGCAGGAAACCAAAAACTGGATACTCGGGGTTCCCAGCGTGCAGCAAACTCGTTGTATGACCTCAGGTGGGACTCCTCCATTTCTGGTGTTTGAACTTTTTCTGTAGAGTAAGGGTAATACAGATTTAGCTTTCATGGCTGTCCCAAAGCTCAATGAATATATGTAAATAGCTTTGAGGAGGGGTGGAAATACATTATTCCTGGGCAAAGCCTGATTTTTTTATTTTTTTTATTTGGGCAGTGTTAATGCCGCTTTCAGAAAAGAAGTAAAAACACTCTCCAAGAGGAAAAGTTTGAGCGCCCCACATGGCTGAGAAACTCCAGGATACACAAAAATTCTTATTCTGTCACCTTCTTTTCTTTACTTCTCCGTCAAACTCTTTCTACAGTTTTAGGTCTGTGTATCTAGGAAGAAAAGCAGATGTCACTTCAGCCTCATTTATGTAACTAGAAATGTTCTGCTTAGTACTAATTTGGGTGGTTTTATAAGCCCTTCTCTGAAAAATGAGTTGAATGTTTTGCTATTTGTAGATGTCAGTACTTTTTTCATTGTGTGTGTCGCGTGTTTTTACCCAACGTGGCCATTTTTCTGAGTCGGTGTGCCGCAGTCTGCTTCTAACAGCTGGTGTAACATCTAGGATGGGAGTCAATGCGATAGCTGCCTTACTCTTTTGATTACCAACTACTGAAATACGCAGGTTGCAAATAATATTTTATTTAGTTTGAAATAACTTTTCATGAAAAATCACGTCAATATACTGTGTGGGCTAATCGCGGCACTGTATTAGTTTTGTGTAATGGGGGCTTAAAGGCCAATATTTTTCTTCCTGCTCTGGAAGCTATCACGTGTGATTGTGAAGCTTGCTATTTGTCATGTTGTTCGCAGAGCGGGAAAAGCACATGGTTCATAGAAGATGAAATGAAAACAAAGAATTGGTTGGTTTGTAGGTGCCACACTCTGGCTTAGATCTTGAACATCGGCACATGCTTAGGTAATAGTGGAATTTTACTGGTACGGTTTCCGAATCAATGGTGATCCCAGCTCATGAGGTTCATAAACCAGGAGCCACTTTCAGTAACAGGTAGGAATTTGTATCCGCGTTTCCCTAGCTGCTTTTTGAACTGATGTGAGGTAGCTTTAAGAAAGAAACTCCCTATTTTTCCTCAGTGTCAGTTCCGAAGCCTCTCAGGACAGAGAAGAGGATGTGTGCACGTGTATTGACTCTCACTGCCCAACCCTCAGTGGAAAACAAAGCGTTAATCCTGAGCAGTCAGTGAATGATGTGAGAGTGAGACTATTAGAAAGCTGTCTCATAGCTCCTGGGCTTTTCGTCACTTCTTGATGGCATGTTATTTTCTTAATGGGATGTTATTTTCCTAATAGATTTAAACAGGTCTGGGATTTTTAAGAAGTTCCTGGAGTACAGAAATCTCAGAAGATAGTCTGGAAATAAAAATATACATATTTAAGTAGATAAAAATATATTTATGGTATAAATATTTGGCACAGTGCTTGATTTTGTTGTTGTGTTTACAATTTTGACTGCTTTTAGCCTGTTAATACTTCCTATAGCTTTTATTTACTAAAAGAAAAAAAAAAGAACCCCCCCCCACTTGTCTCGGCAGTAAAGCACGACACGGAATGCCTGTAAGCACTGTATGTCTTCTGTTACTTAGACCTGAATCATTCATCAAAACTGTTCTGAAATAGCTGTTGCACATGTCATACTAAATACGTCTAATTTTCAACGCAGTGCATAGAGTACCTACACTAAAAGAAAAATTCAGTATTTGCAGAGAAAAAAATATGAAAAATCAGAAGAAAGACATCAGTGCGAAAAGGGGTTACATTATTACACCAAGCAGACTGTCCAAATATACTGTGATTTTTGGCCAAATCAGAACCAGCATACTTGTCATCAGTGTTATTTCATGTAATAAGGTGTCTATCCTGTAAGAGTATTTGATTTTTGAAGTGCATTTTATTTATTGCATTTTTTAAAAGGCAGAGGTGATTCAGAGGTAGAGATGTACTTTTTTACTAATATTAAAATCAGTGGAAAATACAGCAGTTAAATAACCCTTTTATTTATTCCCTGAAAATTTGTTCTGTGTCAAAGCTGAATTATTGAATTTTCTCATTTCAAAAATATTCTTTGCATAAAATAATGAACGGCATTTGAATCTCTAAATCACAAGCTTATTTCCAATTGTTGATGATGAAAAGAAGTACAGGCTTTTAAGAGACCTGTTTTTTAATGAACAGATTGGTACATGGTGTACTACTTTTTTTTTTAAGAAAGAGGAAAAAAAGACTTTCTAATATTGTATGCACTATTGTAATGTTTTGATCTAGTTGTGCTAGGTTATTTAGGGACACAAAGTAAATGTGAAGTGCTTTGTTTTCTCTTGAACTTCCAAGTGATTACTGCACTCTGTCTGTTGTGAGTGGCAGTTCTAATGGCCGTGTACACTGTAATAGTAGAAGGGATCATTAGAAAATGCAAGAGACAAGCGTAAAAGTAAGATCAGTGTACGAATCAACTTCAAAATTTAAAGAGAGTTTTAGCGTAGGCTTCACTAAGCCATTAAAATTCATTTTGAGTCCTCCCTCCATGCCTGCTATTGATTTGACTTCGCTAACACAGAAGGAAGTGCTCGGGTTTTTTGAAGAAGACTCGTTTTTCACTCCTCAACTCTCTCTTCCCCTCCCTCTCTGCAGGACATGCAGCGTATTAATGCCCTTGGACTACCCCACAGTTACCACTTAGGCCGTAGTTACCACTGCTGTAGTCATGGCCAGGTAAATAGTAGCTGCACATGAACGCAAGAAATCTTGGGTGAATAGCGAGTCCAAAGTTTACCAGACACGTGTAACCAGCGGCACGTGTGATACATGCCTGTGCCTCTGCAGCAAATACGGCGTGTCCCGTTTATTGCTTTAGATTTACGATCCGTGGAAGGTCTAGATCAGCTGAGACTCTACGCCTTTGGAACTTCACCAGCCCTTTTGCAAGCCAGAAATACCTTGTTCAGAAAGTTAGGTGGGAGTCCTGTGAATGCTTCATGGATAGTTAAAACAGCGATGGATGGGAAAACCGGCTGAAGTCAGTTGTTAGTGGTTGTACTACTCTGTAGTGTAAGTGGGTCGGTATGAGCAGTCTTGGTGAAATCCTTCGAAACAAAAGAAATTACTAAATCAGTTACTATTTAGGTCAATGACTCAAAATAAACCATTCATAGAGTGCCCCTGAGACAGGCAAGTTGAAGAGTATTGGGCATTTTAAACTCAAATCGAATCTTGCCGTTATTCTCGCTTAACCGAAGCTGTCACATTTTACCTTTCCAGAAATACCTTACATAAAGATTTGACTATCTAACATGGGAGGTGTTTAGCATTGAATAGAAACAGTGTTTCATCTGTTGAAGTATGAGGAAAAAATGTGAAAGATGTTTTCTAGGAGTGTGTTACAACTTCATTTCATCGTATTCTGTTGTCTGACTTTGAAGAGTGCGTTGTTGACAATGCTATGGAACTGCTTTTTTGCCTGTCTTGTTCTTCGAAATCCCCAAAGCAGAGAGGAGAACCTCTGAAAATATTTATTCCCTTTAGGTAGATGTGTGTAGTCTCAGATGCTTGGGATTTGTCCTCAAGTAATAGAAAAATCAGAAAAAAAATTAGAAGTACTATAATAAGTATGAACATGTCATTAAATAAAAACCCCAATAAAAATGTTTTTCAAATTATCCATAGTATTTTTAAGCATCTCTTAAAATTTAGTGAAGTTTAAGAAATTTTTAGTAGCAAAGTATTATAAAGATCAAGTATATGCTAAATTGTTATGACGCCTGATTTTTGTAACAAGATTTTCCTGAAGAAAGGTCAAAATAAAGCTGTTGGGACATATTTATATTTGTACATTTATTTTCTTGTGTTAACCTGTCGGATTTCTCATGGTAACAACAGTGCAGACGTTGCGCATAGCATTCTGCGCAAGGGTGACTGAGGAGTCTTTCTTGGCGTTATCGACAGTAAAGCGTTGTCTGACCGTTTCCTCTCATTTTTTCTATTTGTAGGGTAATTACACAAACTCTACAGAAGAGTGTTTATTGAGGGAACAATTTCAAAAAATCTAGTTTGCCTGAGATGATGCTTTAATAAGCTGATATCGTGGAAATACTCAGAAGTTCTGTCACAGTCATAGTAAATCCTTCTTTTAACTGTGGTAGCAAGGAATTTAATTTTTTTTTTTAAGAAACAATATTAATCAGGCCAGACAGCTTAAAGTTTAGCAATCGTAAGAACAAGAAGCTGTTTGTTTTTCAGAGCTGATAGACAATACCTTCGTAGGGAATAATGGGCTTTTATAGTGAACAGTAGCGTGAAGACATCCAGAGAGTAATTGGCAGGTTTTGCTCAATACTGTACTGCGTTCATCTGTTTGTGTTTTATAATTGTGATATATTGATATCTGGGTTTGATGAGATGGTATCGAACTGGGATCACAGAGCCAGGCATTGTTAATCTAAACGACATACATCTCCTCAAACTTCGAGCAAGTGTTTGTGCTACCAGTGTTAACATGCCTTACAGTTTAATAAATGTCACAGCACCAAAGAATTGAAGTGAATAATTCAGCTGTAACAAGTCAGCTTAGCCAGTGGATGCTCAGAGAGGTGAGAAACGGGACTGTACATTAAAGTCTTCCTTTCTCTTTAATCTAAAATTCTAGAACTAACCCTCCCAGTTTTAAGTGCTGAATGTCTTCAGATTTTGTTTTGGCTTTTCTGTGTGTGTGGTTTTGTGTTGTTTTGGGGTTTTTTTTAATTTTTTTTTCCTCTTTGCATTGTACCATCCCAGTTAAAAATAAGAGAAAAAGGAGAAAAAAGTGAGCATGTTTACACTTTTTGTCGCTCACAGATTGCAGAGTACCTGTGGGTGGCTTAAAGCAGCTGCTTCTCCTGGTTACCTAACTTTCTTCTTTAAAATATAGAAAGAAAAAAAAACCTCACAACAAGTCTAAATGTCAGCATCTAAATGAAGCCAAGAAGCCTTTTCTCAAGTTCACTAGCTCCTCTGGCCAAGTGCATGTGTTCTCTCTTCGGGACGTGATCGATGCCAGCCAAACAGCAGTGCTTTAGCCAGTGCTGTGCCGAGGTGATGGCTTTGTCCCCTGCGGGCACAAACAGCTACAGCGACGAAAGACGGGACTGTCCTCTGGGTTCTTGTCAGCTTTCACTGGAGCTGGTTACCGTGGTGGCAGAGGTGGGGCAGGACTCGTACCGCTGAAGCACTTTGGCGGTTGGAGTAAAGACTCTGGCCTGGGACGGGGTGTAGCTGCCGTGCAGGACCTGCTCCCGTTCTGCTGGGTGGGCTGTCGAGACAGCGCCTGAACGGAGAGTGGACAGTGGGAAAGCAAATGTCCTCAGCTGTCCCCGCTACAATTTAGCAAAGCCGTTTCTGCACCTCCTTAGCCAAGTATAGAAAAGCAGGGTTTTGTTCCAGCTTTTGCTTGTTAGCAAATCTGGGTATTTTTTCATTTCCAGCAAAAAGTTGTGTCATGAGGATTTCTCGGGACTCGTGCAGACCTGGGCATAGGATGCCAGGAGAGAAAGACACACCTACAAATACCAACTCAAATTAGTACCCCAGTGGTAGGGTGCTCATGTTTAGTGTATTTCTTGCTATCTACAGTATCTTTCATTTGGCAGTTTACGTATGCTAACTGGGCATATATTAAAATAGATACGCCCCAGGAAGGGTGTCCTAAGTAAGTAGACTGTAAGACTGTTTCTTCCTGGTCCGGTGAACAAGAAGGTGTTTACGCAATTTTGAAGAGCTCCAACTGCTGAGATGGATAAGCTGGTCATCTTCAGGGGCTGTGATGAAGAGCGTCTGGCCATGTGCTGCGGTGCACAAGAGCAGCCGCTTCCCAAAGTGTGTTCAGAGAATCATAAAAAAGCAGAAATGCTGAGGCCGGCAAGGACCTCCGGAGATACTTGGTGCAACCACTTGTTGAGAACAGGGCCTTGGATGACGATGTCCAGGGGCAGTGGGATCAGTTGCTGCTGCTTGTTGACACAGGGTTGAAGGATAATGTACGCCTTTGCAGTGCTTTAATGCTGCATAGGAATAATCTTCTCTATGCAGCCCTCCTGCATGCTTCATTCTTAATTGCAAGCCCTCCCGCAGGAAGAGCGGAAGTAATTAAAGCTGGTTGGAGCCTGCTTTGCCTGTACAGGAACAAATATTGCTCTGTCAGCTCCGTGTTGTTAGCAGTGCTCGTTCAAAAATCAAAAGATAGCAGTGGTTTTGTTTTATCATTATTTTTTAAACTCTTCAGTGAGATGATAATTTAGATAGAATGCAATTCTCTTAAAGCATTTGATTTTCTTCCCCCCCCCCACCCTTTCAGGTCAATTATTTCAATTTCTAAGGACGCATCATATGGGTCCTCTCTTTCTTCTTGGTCTGTGCCATGTTGTTCTTCAAGGATAAGTCAGGGAAAGTAGAATAAAACAAAATGTGCTAACACCACCACTCACTCTTCTGTTATCCTTTCCTGGTTTTAGGTGACAGTGACTGACCGCAAGTACAAGAGTGGCTTTTCTGAAAGCATCCTACCTGACTGAGAACCATGGATATAAAAGATAGAAGACACCGTTCTCTGACGAGGGGCCGGTGCGGGAAGGAATGTCGCTATACGAGTTCTTCGCTGGACAGCGAGGACTGCAGAGTGCCAACGCAGAAGTCCTACAGCTCGAGTGAGACGCTGAAGGCGTATGATCACGACACCAGGATGCACTATGGAAACCGAGTTTCTGACCTGGTGCACAGGGAGTCGGATGAGTTTCCAAGACAAGGTATGTTTAAAGTCCAAACTGGTTTCTTTTACAGTAATCCTCCGTAGACAATCTCTGGTGTACCAGTGTTATAAGGAGTTTTAATAAAGCAAAGAACTGTAGGAGAATGTATGCCATTTTACTATTATTACAACTGCTTGCTTTAAATTAGGAAATTCTTTATCTTCTCTGATTTCTGATGCTCTCAGGATTCACTGGTTGTAAATGAGGCAAACCAGGATCCACTGTTCAAGACATCTGATAAACACACATGCCAGTGACCCTTAACCAGATGTGGTATTTGCTGTGGATCTCGGGGCTGGCCAACGTGCTAACTTTGTATGCTGTTTCCTAGGTTCATTTTAGAAATAATAATGGCCTTTTCACCTAAACTTGTCTGTCTTTAACAGAGTACCTGTATGGAAAAGGCAGCTAAAACAATGTCATGGTAAAACCCCACATGGCCAACATATATTCGTTATTAATCAGGCACCTCGGAATTCCTTTCCCGTTCTTAACTGCTGTGTAGTTGAAGTGTGGAAACAGGAATGCTGTTTCCTCTGACTTCATTTTGTCACTGCTTAAGCCTTGCTGCTTACCCTTTGAGGCATAAAAACTGGAAGGAGGAAACCCCTCTAATTACTTTTATAATTGACTGTAATACATTATCGCAGCGTCGGGATCCTGGTACTAAGATTTGAAATGACTGGCCGGTGTGAACTTGTAAGCAAAGTGAAGTCAGCTTTTCTTTTATAAGATGTTCCTCACTTTGAATACCTGTTACGTCCAATAAATTTATGAATTAACAATCTAAATGGTTTTAGTTGAAAAAACTGTGATTGTGCCTTTGCACTGTACGCACACATAGTTTTGCTCTCATTCAGTATTTACTTGTCTCAGTAAATGGTAAGTCAGTGTGGTGAAACCATTAATGACCATTGCTTCATAGTAACAGTCTTTAACCGTCTACCAAACAGCCCGATTAATCTGTCACTCAGCCTACAGTTAGAGCAGGTTTTTAAAAGAAGTCACTTGGTTTAGTTTCAGTTGAAGAAGCGGGTACGGTTTGTATCAGGCAAGCTATAGGCAGTTTTGAGGCATAAATGTGTAGCCCTTTGGCCCTCGCAGTGGGAGGTAAGCGATCTAGTACATCCTTAATTGCTGAAACTCTGCTGTTTATACATGTGCTCGACGATGGCATATGTTCTGTACTACAGATTTCTAATATTGTGACTCAGGGAATTCTAAGTGAGCGCACTTCTCTGTGGAGATCGTTCCGTGAAAGGTCATTTTGTTATACTTGACATCACGTCGTGCAACTTGTTTAAAGCGTGCTGCCAGCAGTCAGTGTCTGTCTTCACCTTTAAATCAAAATGTCTATTAATTAGCATCGCTAATTAAACCCTTCTCTCGTCCCTTGGTTCTCCCGCACTTGTGCACAGACGTTTGGAAGTGTTTGCACGGCGCCTGGGCTATCAAAGACGCCGTTCTGCTTTCCGAGGTGCTCGCTGGTCTGGTAGGGGCTGTCTTTGCTTGTCGGCATTTACCGAGAGATAGGGCATCAAACTGCAGCGAGATCGTACCAGCTAGCAGAGCCCTTCTCACTGCCGTTCGTTCAACCTTTGTGTACAGGAGTCATCTAAATATTACTTTTCTCTGTCTGGATGATGGATGCTTCAGCTCAAGTGCCTCATTTCGGTTTCCAGGTCATTATTCGGCGTTGCATGAGGGTGTTCTTTTTCTCTTGATTACTGATTTGACAACTGTTCATCCTCCTCCTGCTCTTAATGTGTTCTTAGCTGCCTTCTTTATGAAGGAGAGTGCAAATTGTTGGGAACTGAAGTGAAATGCTCACATTTTTTCATTATTTTTATTATTTTTCTCCCCACTAGTCCATGGTGTTCTGTCTAGATTAATAAAGCTTATTTTAGAGAGCCAAAGTAAGTTTTTTGTTAAGTAATATGAGCAGTAACTCCTTATTTTCTTGATTTTTCTCAAGTTTAGAAAGTAAATTTCTTCAGAAAATAAGTCTCTATGATGGTTCTTCGCATTTGAAAGCTCAGTATCTTTCCGGTTGTACAGTTCCTCTACTGACATGAAATTTGAGATAATGTGGGTCTAGATTAAGACTTGGTACATGTTCTCACTTTCTACATTAATATTATATGGATAAAAATGTGGTCCATATAGTAGAAAATACTGTTCATTTCATCTTATGCATGTGGTTTCCAGCTGCAGACATCTAGGAATTTATACATGTAAATTTATTCTGAATTTGAGTGGGTGTTTTGATGGGATTAAATCCTGTAGGAAATAAACATGCTTCAAATAAATAATCTTCAGAGAATTTTTTAATTCTTCTATTATAAAAAAGCTTGACATATTTTTTTTTTTAAGCAATTGTAGATATTTTCCTCAATATTTTGTCTCTTCTGTTAGGAAAGCTGTGTGCGTTTGACTTATTGAAAAGTGTCTGGCTTAGCCGTGGCCCTGGAGCTGCTCAAAGCAGCTGTGTCTGGCTGCTGCCTGACCATACGTTACTCGGTTTTGAAAATCTGTTAAACATAAGACCAAGTTGTACTACTTCCATTTTTGGTTCTGATGGTTTGACAGTGAAATGCTAATACCAAAAACTGCATTCAGAACTCAGAAGTCTGAAACAGATCATCTTGGGTTGCTTTAGTGTTTTATTGTCCTTCTGTTCCGACTTGTCTCATTCTTCATGAAAAGCGAATCTCCCAAGTAGAAATACCTCTCTAAGCTCGTGTGAAGAAAGCATTTGATAGGAAGATTGATCGTCGGTGGAAGTTTAGCTTTGAGAATACAACTTAAAAACTTTGATGTCAGTTACGTGTTTTGAAACGAGATTTTTGTGCTAATCGTTGACAAATGCACCTATCGGAGGAGGTTGCTGTGCCGTAGGAGCTGCTCGCTGGTGCGGTGTTTGGGAGTTTGGCTGTAAAGGCAGGAAGGATGCCGCGAGTGTCTGTTACCTGAAACAGCTTACTCTGGCGTTACTTCTGCTGTGCTTTTCCCAAGATGTTTACCTGTAACTTTTCTAAGTCAGGAAATTCCCTTTTTAAAGTCTGGTTTTAACATACCAGTAAGAATATTGATACAAAGTAATTCAGAATAGTATTTTTGTGCCAAGCTTATTTTCCGATCAATCTTCCAAACAGGTGTTCAGAATCTTGGCTAAAATGACAGGCCCAATACATGCCCGAGCTATTACTTTTTCTTAAATTTTCCATAATAGAGATAGAAACGGATTTGTCGTTCAGTACCTGCCCTGGGTATTCATTAGTCAGTCGATCTGAAAAATAGTCCTTCAGATGGTCTAAAGAGCGCATTCCATCATTACAAGTTTTGTTTGAATTTGAGGAGTCCTTTTTAAATGCTGTGTTTTAAGATAAATAGAAATTTTTATACATCCTGCTAGGTTATGTCAGAAGCTTGACAGTAGTTTTGAAACCTCTGAATATTTGCAATATTTTACAATCTTCTGATAATGCGTGAATTTCTCTATATGCCACGTGCTCTTCTACCAAAGAGAACCAATTATCCAACTTTATCATTTTGGTTTTTAGGGAAAATACTATCTTTCTGACTTCATCTGCTGACGCAGCATGGTGAAGGTAGATGTCTTTTAAGGCAAAAAAACGAGGATTTTGGAAAACTTTTCTTTAAAGAAGTTGCTTTGTAAGGCAGTTTTTCTTCAAGTATACTTTGTAACCAAATTGAGCTTAAAAGAACACTCTACTGAGCTGCTGAGAGTTTTAAACTGGGTTTCAAAGGGGCGATGGCAAACCTTACTACTCCGGAGTTTCTCACTTGGCATTCACAGCTCCTGGATTTTGTATTTCTGCCTGAGCCAGATGCCAGGCTTCACCTGATGCAAAATTTATTAGCCAGTAGTTACACTGAATTGACTGCTTGCTCATTCTCGGCTCAGATTTAGTTTAGCAGTAAATCTCTGCTGTGAAATGTTAAAGCTTAGAGTATATGATTGACGTTATTAAAAATAAGTGTGAAAAACACAGTCATATTAAACTGGACCCAACAGTCTTCTGAAATATTTTGTGTTTTTTTTACCACAGTTGATTTGCTTTGTTTATGTCACAGCGTCTCTTTTTGTCTGGCGAGATAATTTCAGTGCAGCACAACAGCCAATACCTTGCTGTATGTCAGTTCAAATTACGTTTTTTTTTTTATTCTTTTATACTTAAAAACATACGCCTTCTGTATCCTGTTTAACACTATAGGCGTGCTAATGGGAGTTAGAAAAAAGCTAGTGACAATGATTATGATAAATTCTTTATAATGTCCCATAACATTGTCTGCTGTTTTTATTAATATCAGATAGAAAATTAAGTTACTGCAGTAGCATTCTCAGAGAGGGGCAAGTGGGCAGTGTAGTGCGCTCAGTTTTCTTTCTCGTGAAGTTGTGTTACTATGCCACACTACTCATCGTCTCTTGGGTGTTTCATACTGCATCTTTTCTCCGTACGTATTGAATAGGTTTCTTGAAGAAAAAAGAAAAAAATCCATTAATTAAAACCCCAAAACCCAAAGCAGCCAAAACCAGTTTGATGAATCTATGTTTTCTTTTTTAGAGCCTACGCTAGGGCAGCTCTGATTGCCGGGGAAAAACAAATGATGTTTGCTCTTCTTGTTCTTCTTCACATCGTAGATCTGTCACCACATAATTTACTGGGACACATTGAAAGGACCGCTGCAGTGAGAACATTTCAGGAGAGTAATTAAGCTTGTTCCCTTTTAAAGTTATTGTGGCCAGGTATTCTGTGCTCAGCACCGATGAATGTGCTGCTGTGTGCAGGGGATGGTTGCTGGCACAGGTTCTTGGGCTAACTAGGCTTTGTCTCGCTGCTTGTATTCCCGGTAACACCAAGCTGAGATTTGGGTCATCTTGTCATCAAACACGAGTCGTACTCAATTTTTAGGCTCAGATTAGTGTATCCCTTCCAAATCCAATGGAGTGTTGCTAATTTTAGTTTTAATATTTATTTCCAGAACATGTGACCGTTTGAAAATTTAATGTTCTATATATAGGTTTGGATTAAAAACCTTAAAGAAAACTTTTTCTTGTGTTCTGGTTAGACTGGGAACACATTCTTTGTTTCCCTTGGTCGTGTTAGGTTTTGAGTGGCGTTCTGCAATATGTTGCTTTTTGTTCTGTACCTACACTTACAAAATAACAAAATCCGAGATCGAAGCAGGGGACCGAAGCTTGCGGAGGAAGCCCTTAACATGGCATCAGATGTAGGGTAGCTTGTGTGGGGAAGGTCTCAAGGCAGGTCTCCTGTTACAAATGGAACACACATGTAACTGGCACTGCTGTTGAATCATGATTGACTTTGGTTTTGTTACCTAAGAGATACGCAATCCCAGTGTAAAATATTTATTAAGGTGAGACAACTGCATTCAAAGTTGCTTCTCTAGAAAGCACAGCATTAGTCAGAAATAAAAATTTAGATTTTAATACATATACCTTATTTAATAAAGCAAAGATATTGAATAAAAACTCCTTCCCCAAATTATAAAAGATTATATAGTTCTTATTGTTAAGTGATTTAAAAACATGAAAGCACTTTTCATCTGCATTGATGTTTTTGTAATGGAGCTATGTAGCAGCACTACTAGACTAGCAAATAAATAAAAGTGCAAACCTTTACAGCACCCTTCCCCAAATATGGTTTTAGGAAAGGAAAACGTAAGGAAGTGTTGGTCTCTTCTCCCAAGTAACTAGCGATAGGACAAAAGCAAATGGCCTCAGGTTGCACCAGGGAAGGTGTAGATTGGATGTTAGGAAAAATTTCTGTACGGAAAGTGTGGTCAGGCGTTGGACCAGGCTGCCCAGGGAAGCAGTGGAGTCACCATCGGGGTTCAAAAAACATGTGGATGTGGCACTTCAGGACATGGTTTAGATGGTGTTGGGGTGATGGTTGGACTTGGTGATCTTAGAGGTCTTTTCCAACCTTAATGATTCTGGGATTTCCGTGATAAAGTCTGACCCCAAATCTGACATGCCTCCTCTCATTTATACTCTAGCATCAGTCAAGTGGCCTTCTGAGCTGTAATATGAAGATCTGCTGGTAAATAGGAATTAAACTAAAACTTTGTGTGTGTTAGATCTAAGTCACAATAGCATAAAATCAGAAGGAAATATCTTTAAAGTGGCTTTTCAGGGCAACTTTATGGAATAGGCTCTCAGTCTTCGGGCTACTTCCAAGTACATATGCGTACATAAATCAGGTTTTTTTTGGTTTTTGGGTGTTTGTTGTTTTTTTTGCTTTTGAGCAGCAAGCTCCCCGATTCTTAAATGGTAATTTAAGTCAGTTGTTCTGATAATCTCTTGCTTTCCACGTCCCTTTCATTCCCTTTCCATCCTGCTTTCTTGGTGTTTCACTGTTTCGTATCTTCATGCATTGTGACTTAATTTGCTCAGACCTTCTGGAACAAACTGTTGAGAAGTCAGGCTATCTAACGTGGCCTTGCTGAGTGAAGGTGTGACTCTTGCTCTCCTACCTGTCAGACTGCTTGAGTCAGCTTCTGGATCAGCGCTTGGCCCTTCGGAGTCCTCCTCTGAGAGAGGAGATGCTCCGTGGCGGGAGGTGTGTTCCAGCCCGGCGGTTCGGAGGTGGCCGTTGCAGTACAGCACGCTGAAGCGTTTAAAGGTCATTGCTGTGGAAAGAGTGGGAACAGCCAGCAAGCTCAGCAGGTGACGGGAGCAGCCCAAGCGTTACCGCGAATCTTGTGCTAGGTGAACATCATGAAGGTGAAGTTGGAGTTGAATAAAATACTGTCTTCTGAAACTTTGTATGGAGAAGCTATGATGCTGACAGAGGACTCCAGTAATAATTAATGTGACCAGTGCTGAAAAACACAGTACTATTATAATATTAATATGTATTTGTAGAATAAACAACAAACAGCTAGGCGTAATGTGTGAATTCTGTGTATGCACACAGTTTCTCCCGGGGAACAATTCTTTATTCCTGGCAGTTTCTGTCTGTGATCATTATTAACAATCAGCATTTGTTTGAACTTTAAATTAGAGAATCAGAATGCAGGGATTTTCCCACACAAATATATAAGTATGTATAGACTTATGCTCCTTTTTTACCAACACAGTTATTGAGCTTTCAAAAAGAGCTTCTGCTTTTTTTTTTTTACTGCTGCTGTACTGGACTTCTCATTAGTTGATGATGAAGTTAAACTAGGTTCTATTTTTTTTAACCATTTACAAAGTTACATGAACGTTATGTAAACTAGATATAAAAGGGTAACTTCTAAAAAGTAGACATTATCAACACGTGTAGTTAGCACACACTGTGAATAAAAGAAATTTTTGAAAAACCTTAGGTCTGCTCTAGAACAGGCTTAGTAACCATTTGAATGTGAATACCGTTTCAAAAGCACTTCAAAATTAGTAGGAATTATACTTCCTTTATTTTATAGTTACAAATTTGTATCAAGCAAAACTATCTTGTGCTGCAAAACAGAGGAATAGCGTTTGCTCACTTTATAATGCAGGGGCCTGAATGTTGAGGAAAAACTACTCTTTGTGTATATTTTTTTTCTCTTTATGCCTTTGCTCAGCTGTGTAATAGAAGTCAAAGACTTTGGATGCTGAAAATAATTTTTGATCCTATAATTCCTTCTCCATTTTCTCATACACACACGTGCACACACTCTTCTAAGAAGTTTGTAATATTTAGGCACATCCATGTTGATGCTCTTTCTCATATTAACATTCATTGTAAAGGGAAATAATGTACTCCAGTGAGATGAAGTAATACTTTGCTTAGTAAAATAAGATACTCTAAACAAAAATACTTAGTTCTTAATTAATCCTACTAACAAAAATGACTACCTTGTGCAAATTCTGCAAATACTCCACTTTCTCTGGGTTCGTGTCTCCAGAAGGATCTGCAGTTTAACACAGAAATTTCTTGGGGTGTATTTTCCAGCAATGAGAGTTTGGAAAGGAGGCTGATTACTGCTGAGTGTTCTCAAACTGATGAAAAGAAGAGACTCGGATGCTTTTCTAACACAGCTATTACCATGAAAATCTCAGATTTAAAAAGCTTTTATGCTTGATCTGGGTTTGAGTTGAGGGCCTTTGTCCCTGCACCCTAGGCACGTATCAGAAAATTAGTCTTTAGAAGTCACGTCGTCCAGAATTTGCGGTAGTGAATATTGTTTTGTTTCTGCTGTGAACTTGGAAACGCCACAGAACTTGTTTTCTGGTGAAGAGAAATTTCTCCTTTCTTGTAATACGGGAAGAAATAGATATTTAAATGAAATGGAAATCTGTGAATTTTAAACTGACAAACCCCATTTATTTTGGATTGTACATTGTTGAACTCTCCAATACCAGATGTTTTTAGAGTCCACGTCTTCAGGAAAACAAGGAAAGGATTAGACATTTATATATTTTTGCAACATGTGGAAGGTGAGTTGAGCACCAGAGTGTATGCACCTCTCCAATGTACAGGTTGGTTTTCAGCTCAGCTGCATTGGGAACAGGTTTCAGGTGTTTGTTGTGTTTATTCTGTAATTGTTTTTTACACTTTATTATTTTCCTCATGTTCTTTTGAAATGTCTTGCTATTGTGGGGACAAAATTCTAGACCTGGTGGACAATTGGTTGGTCTGTGGTAATGATTACTATGTTTATGTTCGTTTTCTTGTGCCTGTTTGTTCTCACAGAATCACTCAAAATGGATTATGTGATTTTTAGAAGCTTTTCAAATATCGTGACTGGACCCAAATACATGCAGTTTACGTAGTAAAACAAACAAACAAACAAACAAAAAAACCAAACAAAAAAAATAACCCAAACAAAAAAAAACACAGTGAAACTTTCAAACAAACAAACAGACCAAATCACCACCCAAAACTCCTGTTTTTCCTTAGAGAACCATCAGCGTTTTGGAGTTGAGTCAAAGCGCTGGTGACCAATTCACTTAAAGCCTATAAATGGGAATGAAAATTCGTAGAAAAGAAGATGAGAAGCAAGTATAATTGGGTAAGCAGGGCCAAGAATTTTTTATTTGGGTTTTTTTTTGTTTGTTTGTTTTGTTACTTATATCTGGATTTGGAGTTTAAAGTCAGAAGTCCTACCAGTTATCTTGTCTGGCCTGCTATCCAGTTACCCGTTTGCTTTCATCAGATTACTTCTGTGTTTGATCTCAGTAATCTGTCCTTGAATGAAACACGGTCTAGAGTCTTGAAACCATCAATGGGCAGAAAATCCATGGTTTTTGCAGTGGGCCATGTCTGTGGGAAGTCAGCCTCCACGTTAAAAGCAGGTGCCGTCTTCTCTTTGGATTTTGGAAACGGGCTGCAGTTGCTAGCCCTTAGGTCCGATGACGCCATTTTCTGTTCTGTTGGAACACCCATAATACCCATTGGTTTTTGTTTGCAGATCCAGTTCGATGCTGCAGTTAAGCTAGTCGTCTTTTCTATGAGCTCTGTCTACCTCGGTACAGCTCTTCAGGCATCTGCCTGTGTAGTATCATCTTCTGGCATGAGTTCAGATTTGTTGCTTGTTTCTAAACCTTTTGCTGTCTTTTAGTTTTTCTCCAAAGGAAAGAAAATGTACCATAGCAATGCCATATATGCCTCAGTGATGTGGATAAAGACGTGTTGAAGAGAAAGTGACGTCTGTAAAGATAGCCCTTTCATATTCATTCATGTTTGTAAATCCAAATGTCAAGTTAGTTTTTTCTGGTAGCAGTCAGTTCCTGTTGAGCCGCTGGTCTTTCAAGGTTCCTCAATTTTTTCAGAGCCTAGATAGCTGACTAGACAAAATAGCATGTGGATATTTTTATATCTTGCTTTTTTTTTTTCAGTATGAGTGCTTAGCTGGAAGTGTCTTACAGTGAATGCGAAGTACATGTCTGTGAATGTAGACCATATTGGAAACAGAGATTTACTGTCCCAAAGTGTAATGCTTACTCAGCCATCTGATGAGATTTGAGCACTAAACAGTTTGAGAGGGATGCATAAAGCTGTTTTATTACAAGATGCTGTTATGAATTGTAGCAGCTTTCCTTATGGTATACTGCTGTTGCCAAACAAGTTGCATGAATATAAGCAGTTTTATTTGTAATTACTTGCTTACATTTCCTTAGAATATTTGGGTTATAGCTGTTTGTGATTCCTACTCCTCCGCTGGTGGCGATCCCTACATCCTGTTTAATGCAGAATCTAAAGTTATCTTGTAAATCTGTTTGGAGAAAAGCCTCTCTGAGGATTGCTGTTTCTCATACATGGTATAGAATGGGTCTCAGATGTTTGTATCCGTGTGTGATAGAACCTTGTTAAAATGGGTGCAGAAAGCTTATACAAGAAAACTCAAAAAACCATTTCTCTGTTTCTTCTCAATGAAGTGAAAAGTAAATTAAGAGTTTCCATTTTAGCTGAATTTGAGCAAGTCCAGAAAATGGAGAGAGGAATTGCCCACCTAAAGAAGTGTTCTGGAAAACACAGTAGCTAAGTACTAGGATGTTTTCTAAATTTTGGTCAAAAACTGGATGTTACAAACTAAATTTGACACTTGAAAATGGTCTTGACATAAGACTAAAAGCGATGCCTGTTGTCTTGCGTATGACTGTTCTCTGAGCTCTGTGTAACTCCTATCATGTTTGATGATGCTCGTTAGACCTGCTTTCCTTACGGCAATCAAATGTTCTCCCAGTCATTACTTTCACAAAGGAAGATGCTTGCTTGAAGTAGGTGACAAGAGAAGAACGGTTTGATCATCGGTACTGAAATGTCTCTTCAGTGTAGCTTTTCCAGGGCAATTTTGAAAGGCAAACCTTGGTCTTCTGTTGATTACCACTCAAGATGCTTCTTCAGCTTCATAGAGGTTTTGCTTGGGAGCTGTTCTCAATATCCATCCTGTTCTACTCCTCGCATTGCTCTCTTTATCTAAGTTACCAGCCCAGGTATGCCTTGCCGCTCCTAGTACTGTAAACAGAAGGAACTGTCATGTTCCTTCTTTCCTTACCAGCTCATTTATCCACTCTTAGGTTCTGAATCTGGGTCGTTGCTGGTGCTGTGTTTCTTCTCTTAGCGCATCTTTAGAACGTGTTGGTACGTGACCTAAACATCGTGGAAAGTTTCATGTGTGGTGGGATTACACAGAGAGCTACCTCTGAGGTTATTTGGTTTGGCAGTTCCACCAGCTGTTGTAGAACGTAAAGAAATGTCTGATGTTAAGAAAATTTAAACAAATATCCAACATCAGTAATATTTTTTCCGGTATTCCATGTGAAAAAGCTACACTAGGGTTTGGTCAATTTTCATTTAAAGATTAGCAAGTTCTGTGCGGACTGCTGGCTAGAAACAGGTGAAATTTTGATCATATGAAGCAGTAAGTGCTCAGTTGCAAGATGACCGAGTTCACTACAACTTTGTCTTCTCAAATACATTAATCAATTTGGTTTGTAGAGGTACTGAAGTAAAAATTATCAGTATTACAGGTTTTGCTACTTAAGCCAGAGGCAACTTTAAGTCTGACAATTTAAAAAAGAAAAAAAAAAAAGATAAGAGACGGTTACATAGAACAAATTGCACAAATTTCATGCCCTCAAGCAAATGGCCTGTTCTGTGGTAACTGGTCTAGCACAGTACTCCAGCTTGTTTGCATTGCTTCCAGTAGAATACTGTATTTTAAAGATGGCCATTTAAGATGGCATACTAAATATTGTAAGTGTAATATTAATATTTCAATTTATGTAGTTACAAGACAAAAAAAAAACTTTTTATAACTAATATTTCCTTCAATTTCATAGCGATATCCAGTTGCCTCTTGGATTTTTTCTGTCCCTAAGACAGGCATTTGATCAGTATTGAAGCAAAGCTAAAATGGTGCTTAATCTCTGTGGGAAAATACTACCTTCTGTGAAAATTATTTGCAATACGCTAAAAGTTTACTACACAGAAAGTGATAATCTGGGCATCGTTCTTGCTTAAGTAAGGTTCCTGAAGAGTTGGAGAGGTGAGGAGGGTAGATAGTTTCTTGCTTTGGGGGTTTGGGTTTTAATTTCTAACGAGTCTGCTAGATCTGCTGCAATTTTATTTTGACACTAATTTTAAAATTGTGTCAGTGAACAAAATTTTGTGTGTGGCTAGGCAACTGAGTGCGTGTGCGCCTATTAGTACTATTAAGTATTTTTCTAAATTCTTACTAACACAAAAATAAAACTCATAAGACATTATTACCAATATCTGCTTCAAGCACTGGATTTTCAAAGTAGATGGTTAATAATACGAGGAATGATATATCACAGCTGTAATGCGGTGTCTTCCAAAGCTAATGAACAGTTACAATTTTCATAATGAAAAATTAAAATAAGGTTAAAGTGGTTTGTAAGACTGCCTACAGATCTAGCAACAGTCTAATTAGAAGAAAGAACATTAAATTTGAGGGACTTAGTCCGCTATCAATACTAGATTATACATATTTCCAAAATCCTGTACTTGTGTTTAGGATCGTTGGGGTGCGGACGATTCAGGCAGAACACAGCACAGAAAAAGGAAATGTTATTTGCTCTGTGAAATCACTGTGTACACAACAGATTGTGGTTTTAGATGTCTTCAGTGCTTCAGTGACGTGATTCTCTCTTGTTGACTCAGTGCAACAGTCTCTCATCCGTGTTTGCCCATTGCTCTACCATTTCTTAAGTGAAATGGACCTTTGTGCTTCTTTTTACAATTAACAACCCGTAATGAAGCTTTTGTTACTGTGCGTGGGCTACTCTGGGGCAGCTGCAGCAACGCAGCGCAGATGAGGTGCTGGCTTAACGTGTTCAGGTCTTTTTGAGAATGTCCACTGCCCACCACTTGCGTTTGAGAGACGGCGTTGCACAGGGAAGGCTTAGTTTGCTTTTTAGAAGGGACCCTTGAAGAAAACATCCAAGTCCTGTGGTGACGTTCAGCGTCAACCCAGAGGACGCTGCTGTAACTGGTGTCCGCGGTGCAGGGACGGGATGCGCCTGGCGTGGTGGGTGGGAGGCTGGGCAGTCCGTCTGGCTGGACCAGGTGATCCCCCGCCGTTCTGAGCCGCCCGCTCGTCCCGCAGGTGCTGGCCCGGCCGGGAGGCTGGGGAGACTCCGTTACACCTACGGAAGCCTGGAGAGGTTGGCAGCGCGGAAACTGAGATGAGCGTTGTGATGCTGCACTTCCCTGAACTTGTTTCTTCGTTTAGTGTAATCCAGAATGACGGTAATTGAGAGTATATTTGGAATAAGCAGGCTTTGTGGTTATCAAATATGTCAGCTTTGCTCTTTCTGTTTATATGTCGGCTTTCTAACTCTTATAAGCTGTTATTGCATGACAGACTCCTCCATCTTAAATTCAGTCTCTGAAATTCATCTTCTTCCTTCATTTTTTTGACAGCATAACAATGTTATACCTTGATCCGAGTGTGTCTGTCCCGCACGGGGGGGTTTCTGTGTGGCATTTTTTTGTGGACATCGCTACGCTAGGCAAACCGCTCCTTGTTAATAAAATCCCTCCAAAGCACTGTTGTAATGACACGTGTGTTTCCTCATTATTTGTATGGCTTGCAAAAACGTAATGGGGGGAGGGTTTATCCAGTTTTTCTCCAGTATCTCTTTTACTGCTAAGGATCTTAGTATCCAGTTTAAAGAAAATGTATACCAAAAAAAAACTCGGAAGTGGGTGACAACCTGTCCTCTTGCCTTACAGATATGATAGTTTTAAAACAGAAACTTTGGCATTCCAGAAAGTGATGGTTATCTGTAGAACGAGATGGGGCATTTCTGCATAGGAACTACTTAGAATCAGTCGAATGACTTAGCAGATTAAAGAAACCCCAAATCAGGAGGTGATTTTCACTGTTGTAATACTGTGTTCTGAAACGGGCAAACGTTGTTTAATAGTACCAATTCGGTTACTGAGTCCAAAGTATCGCTTTGCTCAACTGTGGCGTAGTGGATTGGGAGAATCGGAATTTTACTTGGATTCAAATTTACTTTCCTGAAAATTATGATTTTCCTAACATACAGTGGTTTTGAATGCTGTTCTAAGAAGATTTTAATTACCCCAGTATCACTATTTTGTATCCTTGTTGTTTAAGCTGTATTTGGAGAGGGTGAAGCTGACACTCTCTTTCTCTCTCTTTGTATCGTCCAGATAACAGAAATTACAGTAGTTAGTGTATTTGTCAGGCGTAGGAAAGGCTGCTGTACTTGCCTTCACACCAGGAATGTGCAAACATCAAAACAAATGGCTCAAACTGGTAGAGGTTTGCCTTAGATCCTCTTCACGTGACTGAAATAACGTTCTGCAAGAGAGAAGATACGGTGGCATATCAAAGGATGCTGTTACCAAAGTGCACAGTAAATTTCCACAAAGCAAATGAACAAATGAAGCCCCCGGACGTGTTTGCAGAACTGTTTTTCAGAATAGGAATTAAAATCCGTGTCTCGGGAGGCCATGTGACTATTTAGCAAGGAGACAGACTTATCTTTGTTGGTAGCATCACTGAATATCAAGTGTGCTTTTTTAAAATAAGAAGTATTTTACCTGATATGTTTAAAGCTAATAGTAAGTCCCGCAGTATAATTTACTTAGAGCTATGCGTATGCAATATGCCTGAGGAAATTCCACATTGTTCAGTTCACATTCATCTCGTCCATATCTAATGAGATGTTTAGAGTAAGTACTTCATTTAGTGTTTGCCCATGTAAGAGAAGTTCTCCCCTACAGAGATGACGTGTCCTGAAGGCCTTTATCCAGCTTTCGAGACGGAGGGGGAAGCCGAGCTAAATCTCTGCACAAACTTTACCTTCCTACAGCCTTTTTATTAAAAGATATTTCTCTGTTGTCAGCAGCTCCGAGACAGAGCGCATTGTGGTTGAATTCCGCATAAGATCGTTGGCAGCCACAAGCGTCCTCCACACAAAAAACCCCAAAGAAAAGCTGTTAGCAGTTGGAGCAGCTCAAAGAGTAAGTAGACCTTGTTGCGTAGGAGGGCAAACTGCGTATCCTTCTCGTTTAACTTCCTCCTGTTCCACTGAAAAACAGCTTTGTACGGACTGTCTTAAATTTCTGAGGACGCGAGGTTGTAAATTAACATACAGCGTAATCTGAAATGCAGATGAGGTGAGAGAGGGCACTTGTGGAAAGTGGCTTCTTGCCTTACTGTCAAGGAGACTGTTATGCTTGGAGCTTTATGTTTCTGCTGAAATCTGTAGATATTTTTGGATATGCAGGTGGTAGAGTGTGTCGCAAATTTCCTAGTTCATTTTTCTCGCAAGTAATTCTTTGCAAGAATCTTTAGATTCTTGGCAAAATATTTTGAGTGGATTTGTGTGTTTTCTTTTTTTCTCTGCATTCGCCAACCAATTACATGATTTTCTCATGTTGGTGGTTGTTTCTTAAGGACTCCTAACAAGTGCAGAATGATGCTGGTAAATAAAGGCTTTTAAAATCCCAGAATTTTTCCTTTTTCTAGGGAAGCTAAATGAAGTGGCAGTCCCTTCAGTGTTGAAAAGGCAAGGTAAATTTGGGAATATGAGGATTGATACGGAAGAGAGTTAGCAAGGTGAAGAGAAGATGAATAAGGATAGTCAGGAGCAATGCTGAATGAGGGGTAAAGGAAGGTGTTGGTGTGGGCGTTAGGGTGCGAACTCTGGTCAGCAGCAGCAAGAATAGAAAAGCACAAGCAGAATTGTTGGAACTAGCTCTTATCTGGAAACTCTTATAACGTGACCATCCCAACCATGGAGAGAACTGGAAATACAGCTTTGCAAAATAACCTGGAAGGAGGTAAAAGAGGAAGCGTGTGTAAGACGGTATCACTTGGCATTGCTCTGTACAGCTTGGGAGCATCTGCTGGTGGTGGTGATACCGGCTTGGGTTTTGCTTCTTGCCTACACAGCAAAATTGCTGTGGACAACATCAAAATACATCTGTGGGAAGCCAATAGCGTGGCTGTAGATGGAGGCAGCACCTAGAAGCAGCTCATCACCAACATACGTACCTGGAGCAGCACAGGCGAACGCTGCTGTAACCCCGCTTACCCTATGCTCCTGTTGGATCCTCCTCTTCTGTCACCTGCAGCACGCTTTCCTTTCGGGAAGTGGAAGCCGGGAAAATGGATCGTGTGTTCTGCAACCCAGGAAGCGTTACCCGGTGATGTCAGGAGAAGGACAGACAGAGAGGGTGTGTTCCCAGAGGTTGCCATGGACCAAGCCCAGAAGAGGTTACGGGTGGTGGTGGCAATCTTAATGGATGTTCATGCTGCTCTTTCTTCCTTCCTTTGCTCGTGTCACTGAGTGCAGGTGGCACAACTGGTGCTCAAGGCTGGCTGAAGTGTGTGTGGTTGCCTTTTTCTACCTGAAGGTGATGTGACTGAGCTGCGCTAGCGTTCCTTCCTTTTTCCTTCAGCTTGTAAGTTTCTAATTTAACAAGAGCTAATGAGGGTTTTCAAATGATCTTGCTGCCAGCTCTCTTAAACTGTCATTTGACTTTTTGTGTTAATTTGGGGGGGGGGGAAGTGCAAAATGCTATTCCTAAAACCTTAAGAAATTTTCTCCTGGTACAGAGCATTTGTAGTAGTTCCTGAGTTCAGTGGTGTCCTTTAGGAAGTGTTTAGGCTACAAATATAAATACTGTCTCAGCTCTTGAGGGGAATCACAGAATCAGAGAATGCAAAAGCCTCTTAAATTCATGTTGCCATGTAGTTATTTAATGTTTTAGAACCACAGACTGCCTGAAAGAAAAATCATGGGTGTAGCTGGGACTCGCTCTGAATTGCAGTGATAGTCAAGTCCGTATCTATACAGGATACCTAATGGGCCAGATTTCAAAATAACCCGATATTAAACACGCAATTGTCACAAGAAAACATAGTTTTTCACATAGCAGGCTTTGCCCAAAAGTGCAGGGGGCTGTGACAGGCGGGAACCGGAGAAGGCATTACCCGAGAGAGGAGGGATGAGGCAGAAGCAACCACTGCCGGTGGGGATGGTGGGCTGCCTCGGCGGGGGCTCCGCGGCTGCGGGCGCCTTGGGAAGCCCTTCCGCCAAACTGAGGAGCACTCAGGAAAAAAGTTTTCCTTGTTAACTGTGGATTAATTAGGTCATTACGTGAGAATTTAGGAGAAATGCTCAGCTGTTGAACAGAATCAAATGTTTTACTCCAGCACTGTGTGTTTTTCCATTTTTTTTGTCAATGCATTAGCATTATGGAAAATTGAGGAATTAAAATATAAAAATATGATCAAGTAGGCCCAGTGATTCTATCTTCTAGGCTGTTGTATGTTTATTTAGTAGGATAGGTGCACTGAAGAGTGCCAGGCGCGTCAGCAGCGTGCTGAAATGGCCGTGCGCTGAAATGCTCGGAACGTACAAGTTTATCCACGGAAATTGCCTGTCTTGGTGGGGACCATCAATCTGAGGACAAGTCTTTTTGTTTTCATAGCCAGATGAAGTCTCAGCACATTCTGCAGACAGGTGAAAAGGCCATGAGGTTTATATTATTTGGAGACTATTTTTTTTTTGGTCTTCTTTCCAGAACAAATCTAGTGAGACCTTCAAAAGCAATTTGGATCAAAAAGAAAATTGGAGACTGGAAAAGGAAAAATCACGTAAATAAAGCAAAAGACAATGAGTAATCAAAATGCTATATATATTTTTACATCAATATTTTGTCACCATGTTTTATCAACCTCAAAGATTCTGTCTCTTTTGATACACTGTATGATCTGGGAGCATGTTCTTTAGTAGGATAAGGATTTCTGTGATAACCTGGCACCCTGTACAGAGTTCAGGTTTTTTATTTGTTGTTTAACTTTCCAAGTGCATTTAAAAATAGAGTATGAATTCACATATAGTGATAAGCAGCATAAAACTTAATTTTGTGAGAGCCCGGTTGGTAGTGGAAGATTGTACTGATCAGTGGACAAATACTGGGCTTTTTCCCCCGAAGAAGCAGTTCCCGAAGAATAAGTTTAAAGATGGCTTGTTGAGAACTTCAGTGTGATCTAAATTAATATGGTACTGAAATAAACAAAAAATAGCAAGGTACCTGAGTTTATTGGTGTCAGAGCTAGTAAGTGATGCATTATTAGGTGCTCTTCTGAAGCCCAGGCGATGCTGAACCCAGCAGGCAGTGTCTGCATGGACTCCTGTGTATTTTGAAGTGTGCTTGTGGTATCATCTTTCCCCACCTATTTTTTTTTTTTATTTTTCCCCACAATCCATATTTGCCAGGTGTGTGTCTGAATTCAGTGAGACTGCTGCAGAGCCTGGAGTACCCCCCTGCTACCCAGCCCACAGCTAGCACGCTGCCTTTAGTTTTTTTAACCTTCAATTAATAGTCGTGCTATGTGTGAGTTCACTGTAAAAAGCAGCCATTTTAATTTTTACCATTTTGGTTATGACATTATTAATGCTTGCTTACAATGATTTTGTGACTGTTTGGCGACTGCTCTTTTTCGTGGATTTGAATGCTTTCCTCAGTGCAGTTCTCCTGCGTTGGGGCTGTGTATCAAGCAGCTGGCCTTGGCTAACGTGAAGCGAAGTTGCCTGTCAGCCGGGCAATCGTATGCTGAGCTTGGTTTGATTTGTTCCAGAACAATGTAATATACAGTTCTCTTAGGTAGTATGCAAACATTTGAAATGTATTAATGGAACATTTATATAAATCTGTAAGATGCAAAAGACATTATTCTCTGAATTAGGAGTGTTGCATGCTAACAGTGATTTTTCAGCTGCGGTTCCCCAAGGTACTATATTTAGAAGTACAAAAATGCATTCATAACAGTTTTATTTATATAATTGTGGGGTTTATTTATTTTATATGGACATCATTCTTACCTTCAGCGAACAACTATAGTGGTACTTTCCAGAAACAAGCATTTATTTACATAGAATGTAAATTTTACTTTCAGAGCTTTCTGATTAGAAAGGAAGAAAAGCAAGCTGATTATTATGAACTATAAAATTATTCAGTACTGATTTTATTAACCAGTAGATAATCCAGGGCACTTTAAGGTGCAGTTCTTTTTTCATCTTTTTAACAGGTCTCTGAATGATAATGAACTTGTCTTGATGTGCATGTTAATTTGTGGTGAAAGGTGGTAAATTAGACGAGTTACCCAAGATTAGAAGTCTAAGGAAAACAACTTGGAATGCATCTACTTCCTCTTTTATGTAGCCTAAAATTGTATAAAATGGAAGAAAGCAAAGACGGAGTTGAATGCTTAGAATGAAAAATGTATACGTTTTAAGTAATTCATAGTTTTTTTCCTGAAGAGAACAAAAGCTAAGATTATATATGTCATCCTGATGTGCCAAATCCTATTTAAATAATTATGAGATGTTTGGATTTTGTTACTTTTTGTCTTACTCTAACTCACATATTGCACCATTGGGATAAATTGTGTTGGTTGATTCCCATTTTACAGACAAAGTGCGTGAGGAAAAAGATTAAGTGAGTTGCTTAGGGGCATGAGTAACATTGTGAGCAAAAAAAGGAAAAAAATATCTTTGCACTTAGTAATCCATTTTTATTTATGTTAGCTAATATTTTCACTGTTGGTTTTTTCCTTCCTTGTCAATTGTGTATGTAGCATGTATTCTTAACTAATCAAAAGTTATTTTGATTCTAAGCAAACTTCTCTGAGCAGTGAAACTTCAAGCCATCTATAACCAGGGAGAATTTCACTTCCGTTAATTCCGTGCGTCTTGCCTTCATCTCATTTTTCTGGTGTTTCTGGCAAATATGTGTTGCCTTTACCCATCACAGAAATCTAATAATCATTTAGAAAAATAAAGCTTAGAGTGCTTTATTTGTTGTTACAAAAGAGATTTTAAAAATACGAAGGTGAAGTCAAAGACGTGCTTTTACTGGGTTTTATTAACACAGGAATTACTCACGTTCAAGCAGTTTGACAGCTTTATTAATATAATTTATTTAATAAAGTCTGACACTGCTGGATTGGGGAGAATAAAAGATGGTCAAAGAAATAGGAAAGGTAGGCTTCAGAAGACACAATAGCGGAGGCTGAGTGAGAACTCTCACACCTTAGAGATGAGTGGTAGAATTAAAGGAAAAAGGGAAGAAGAAAATGAGCTGAATTTGCCAAAAATTTTAGGATTCATCTAACCCTGACTTATAAGTGGGACTAAGAGCTCAGAAGTCAGTGATAACCATGTCTGTCACTGTGAATCAGAGTTCGTTTCCTCACAGTGGGGACTCCTCAAAAAATGTAAGTACCGCTTGACTGAGCTTGTTTTAAGGAGCCTTTCGCCTTGCTGGCTAACCCCGGTATTCACCATGCAGGATCTTTCCAGAGATAGGGTTGTTTGTTGGTTCCCTGGCTGGTACTCTAAAGGAAAGTTTTGCGCGGTCTCCGCTACAGTAATGCTCTGTTAGTTACTGGTGTCCTTCGGTGTCCGGAGGTCTGACCACAAATCAGCTTTCCATTGGGAAAAGGCAGCAGGCAAAGTGCAGCCCCTGAGCTGAGCACGGTTGTCCGTGCATCACGAGGGAAGAAAAAGACAACATTTAACGTGGTGTGCATATGGCCCCTTTCCCATTTGGAAACCCTAGCACAAATATTTCAGCCACCTTCTTGGTCTAAATCTGAGGGATTTTTGTTCTAGCAGCTGAGCGCTTTTGTGGTTGAAGTGCAGAAGAAAATTTGTTTTAAGTACGCTGTTGTGGTCACTGGAATCTTTGCACTGCTGGTGTTGGTAACAACTTACATTGCTTGCACCAGTATAATTTCCAGTTCCACGTGCAACATTTTCAGTGTTAGGTGAAAAATGAAGTACCTAAGACTCTGTACTGGCTTATTCGTATTATTCCATCCTTCTAAGCGATGTAAGTCTTGCATTGCATTCCTTAAGAACCTGAAGCAAGCAGGTTTTCTGTTTTTCGGAAATTCAGGGTACATCCCACTGTCAAAAATAAATATTTTTTTTAGAGAATGATCTAGCCAATGTGGATTTAAAACACCCATTTATACTGAGAAAGCAAGAAAATAGGAGTTACCCTCAGGTAACTGTAAAGTGCAGCGTAAAGTCTTCAGAATTCATGGAACTTCAGAAAAAATGGATGCGAGAAATATTTTAAATTTCAAGTATTTCTAAATGTACATGCCTGAACAAAACAATCCCATCCATACATAATCTGAGTAATTTAAAATCTGTTCGTAAAAGTCGAAATATTTGATGTGGAGACAAAGCTTGTAATTATCAGTACCTCCAAGAAAATTAAACTATAGGTGTATCAAAGTGAAGACACTGAGAAAAATATAATCATAGGAGTTTAAAATAGTAGTTAAACTGCATTAATTCACTTTGTGGGCACTCTTATTCAGAATGTAGTGACCTGACCTGAATTTCGTTAATCGATTTTTGGAAGACGTTTCATGAAAGCAAGGCTACTGCTTTTCTACGAATAGAAGTTTGTATAGGTATAGCTGTTAGTTTGATCTTCAGATATTCTTCCTAACGTTTCTGGGTTTCTGCAGTTACGTTCTTGCCCAGACACATTTATACAGAGAATTCTGTTTTATACAGACCTTGGCTATCAAGCGTTTCAAGGTAGCGATGCGATGCGTCAGTCCCAGCCGATGTCAAGCTCCTGTTCCTGTGTCACAGTTGTGGCTGCAAACGATGTTCAGCTCCAGAACTGAGATCAGAGAATATGCGGGGAATATTTTGTTCAGGAGCTTCCAAATAATGATGTGTTCTGAGTAAAACGAAATGTTCCATATAAATAAGCACTTTAATGTCACTGTTATATGAAGAATGTATGTTCTGACCTATTTTATGAGACGTTTGAATGGGATTTTTTTTTTTCTGTTCAGAACAGATGTAGCAAAACAGAGAAACCTAAACCAGAGTCCTCTGTTGTGCCCTTTACATTCTAATTTACCATCAGTTTCTTTTCTAGTCTGAAAATAGAGCGCGCTGCTATTCCAGTTTGGAGGTGCCATTAGCAAATTTAGGTCCAAGGGTCGCTGTCTCTTTGCCGTTCACGTACGTGAAGCGGAAGGAATCAAGGCACATCTGATAGCTTCCAGATCCACTCCTGGTTTAGTACTGAGCTCCCTCCCTGGTCTGCCTTGAAGCATAGCCCTCATGCCACGCGTGAGTGGTGTGTTGGGGTCATCCTTGGTGTTTTCTGATGGACTGGACCAGTAGACTGGAATCATGCAGCTGCTTCTTCCAGTCTTTCTTACGCAGGAATTGTGTTTTCCGTGTGGTTCCAGTGTTCTGATGGACAGTGCTGGGACTACTGCAGTCCTAGTGAGGAATGTGATACAGCTCCCCACAAAACGGCTGTTTCTACACCACGTTGCTGTTAAAATGTGTGCATAATGTGTTGTCAGTTAGGAAGGTAGCCTAGCTGTGACCTTTGAGTAAGTGGTTAATCTGAGTATAGATGTGACCTTTGAGTAAATGGCTAATCTGAATAAAAACTAACCTAACGGATTCCGTATTTTTTTTATGCCAGGGTTTATTTTAATTCTGAAGCAGGAGCAAAGGTTTATACAGTGCTGGATAATGTTATTCCCCCACTGGAGAGGATGGCAGGGAAGTGGGAAGAGAGCCAGCTGCAGCTTCACGTGCTTGCCATTTCAGCTGGACTCTTCCTGCCAGGATCTCTTACACAGCAGATATTGTCGGACATAAATGGGATTCAAATCAAATAGAAATGACTTTTTTTTTTTTTTTGCACAAGTGTAATTCACAAAGCTGAGTCCCTATAAACTCCTATTAAATTTTGAAGTCTTTTTTTAATATATACTGATGCATCGAGCATTACTAGCCTGCATTTTTTTTTTTTATAATGGGAAAATGTTTTGGGAGATAAAACCATAATCTGTAACTGATCAAGCAGTGGCAGATGAGGATTTTGTTTCCATGTTGATTCACCTCTCTTCCCCGTTCTCAGGCTGAGAAATCGGTTAGGGATGGCTTGAGAGTGGAGTATGGCTCATTGATAGGGAGGATTTTGTGGAATTTATGGAGGGAAACTGAAAAAGTGCTTCAACAAGTGAGGAAAAACAAGGGGAGTAAGGAGAGTAGGCTGAGGTGTAGGAGTAGACGTGTCTTTACTTGGGTCCGTCCAACCGTTAATAAGTGCAGATTTCAGTCCTGCCCGACTTTAATTAATTGCTCTTTGCTGTGAAAATAGGCTCGCTAAACAAGTGGTTAACAACTCCGAAGGAAAAAGAGCTGACCTGACAAATATTCTCTCTATAGGCATACAAAGCAATAAATGCTTTCTTGTAAGAAATATCCCGTAACTAATTTGGGATCTTCCTTCATAAGGTGACAGTCCAGGGAGGTCATTTTTGACTCTCGGAATGAGCGCTGTGCTGTTATCGTTGCTGCCCGCTGTGCAGCAGTCCACAAGGCCCGTTTCCTACTGTAATTTTACTTACAAAAGAGGTGGCGTAAACTATTCCTGAAGTTAGCTTAATGGAAGAAAGCTGGTAACATGCTCTTGAATTTCATAGTTTTACCAGAAAAAACAATCAGAATCCTTAATAATTTCATCTTGATGAGATCTCTGCCACTGAAGCTTGGCTAGCAAACACAAAATACTTTGGTTTTTGTAACTGAAGGTGGTGTTCTGCTTGCCTGGCTTTATAGCTAAAGTGAGACAAGACTGCAGGTAAGCTGTATTGACTCGAAGTGCATCGTGCAAGTAAGGTAAAGGGAATTTAACCTTATATGTTACTGTACCTGTAAAATTATTTTAGGAGAAGTAAAGATTGAATTTATTCCATTGAGAAATGGCATGGTTTATTTTCTCTTTGTGCTTTCTTTTTGCAGACTGTTTTCCCCATGCTTTTTCTTATTGAGAACATGTTTGAGTGTGGAAGCCTAAAGATTTTTCTGACGAATTGCTGGGGCCTATTAATTTGTGCGGTTCGTTTGTGCTCTCCGTAGGAAAGCGGAATTTGCCGGTGCCTACTTGGGTTGTGCTGGAAACGCGGCTGTATTTTAAAGTGAGATCTAGTCCCTGTAATATTTTTTCCATCGGTGTCAAAGCATTTGGAAGACTGAGTCTAAGGTTGAAAAGAGTCACTTTAGGAAATACAAAGAACTTGTAGGTAGGAGGTTTGCGAAGGGCAGCCTCAGTGGCGTGTGGCGGCTGCTGCAGGGGTGCTGGGGGGGGGAGAGGAGCGGCTGAATACCGACGACTCCTGGAGCCTGCCAATTTATTCATGCAGTGGACCTTGCAAGCCCAATCCACAGATGCTATTTTCCGCTCCTTACTGAATAAAACTCAGTGCTGGGTCCTGAGTGTAAAGATTAATTAGTCAGTGAGTGTTAAAGGTCTGTTAAAGCCATTATGGCGTGTGTCCGCAGAGACAAATAGGGGCTATAAAACATTGTGTTTGCAACCTAATTTTACGTGTGTATTTTTCATTAATAATAATGATGGTAGTAATAACTATAGTCTTTTCATCCTGAAAGCTCTCAAAGGACTGAATGCGTAGTGCGGTGCACGCTGCGTAGGACGGATCGCGCTTGCCGTCACCGAAAGGCAGCCTTGCTGAAGGCATCCTTCAGCTCGCTGGGCGCAGGCTGTTGCTGCCCGTAGCACAGACAGCTGTGCGCTCTGGGTCATCCGAGCAAGGGCTTTTTATCCAAAAATAAAATTGTTTCCTGGGTTGAGAGTACTAGAATATAGATGTCACTGTGCTGAAAATGGAAACCAAAGAAGTGCATATGGTTACATATATTTTACTTTTTTTAGATGGACTTCAAAAATGTGTTCTTCCAGTTGGTCGCCAGCTTTCAAATAAGCTCTGAGTTACAGCATTGTTGAATGTTTGATTATTTATCAGAAAATTGTAGCTAATGGCATAAATGGGAAGAGTTTTTTGTAAATAAAAGCATATGAATGAGTTGAGAATAACCCTGCTCATTTCTCCGGACTAAGCTGCAGCTGCTCTGTGTGTGCTGGAGGTGAATGCCTGTGTTACCAGCAGCTGGACAAGTGAAGCGCTCCTCTTCGCACACTTTGTCGACGTCTGTGGGGTTTTGTGACATTCTTGTGTATGTTTTGAGTTTTGTTCTGCTTTCCGAAACCTGGTGAAGCTGAAGGCAATTCAGATGCGTGAACAAGGAGATACGGCCTCTCTCTTACAACTGCTCCAGTGTGTAAAACTGGAGTTGCTGTAACACGTGTAAAAGCATTCCTTCTCTTCTCTCCACAGAATGAGATTTAAGCAGGGAAGGAAGTCCCTTGTCGATGCTTCCAAAATATGTTGTGGATTTGTTTACCCCACTCTGTCCAGCTGTGCGGAACTTGTTTGATTAGCATAAGCTTCATTTGCAAAATGTGAAAGGCGGAATCAAAACTGACAATATATGTTCTCTCTCTGGTTACAAATGAAAAAAAATGTCAGTGTGATTGAAAGGGAACTTCTGCTTCAAGGTTGGCCACTTGCGTTGTCCATGATTCTCATCACAGTGCCATACTTGGATCGGAAGATGCCAAGGTACATCTCAAATATAGAAGAAAAAAGATGGCATTTTTCATGTCAAAGCGATGGACAGTGAGGCCAGAATCCTGGATTTTTAGGTCAGAATGCTTTCTGGACTCCTTGTTACACATTGATATCTTACGTAATTTTAAACGTTTGTTGGTTGTCTCCAGTAATGGAGAGTACCTGCAGAAGTGTTCCAGGGTTTCTTCCTCTCTTTTAAGTTGTCTCGCTCCTGCAGTTTTTAATGGAAGCCTTGTTCCTCTGGGAGCAACACAAAGCTGTTGTGTTGATGCCAAACCTAGAAAGCATGGACAAGAAATGGAAAGATGGCGGTTTGCTGAACAGGCTTCCAGTGCAAAGGTAACAATGTAAAAATAGAGATGTTAGCTGGCTTAGTGTCTCTCTTAAATGAAGCTATGGCGCAGTAAGGAAAGGGTATTCTTGGAGGGAAGATGAAAAAAATATAAAACTTAGTGGCTCTTACCAGATTCCTAACTGCAATGCCATAATTAATAACTCATTATATTAACGTTTTGGAGCCTCCGTGCATAGTCATACTGCAGGCTTCAAGAATTTAGCACTCTCTCTAAAGAAATTGAATTAATCACTCACTTCAGCGATGTATTTATATTAGCTGGTGAATGAATGAAGTCAAAGGGCTAATAGATCTAGTGAGCAAAGCACTTGCTTTTCAGCTGTAGGTCAAGCCGCAGCTGCAGATCTCCGAGGAGCACTTATCCTGGAGACAACTTGGTTTCGGTGCGCTGCAGCGACTGACAGAGCCAAGGGTGTGACTGACAGCTGTGCTTTTTGGACCTCGTCAGAATACTTAATGCTGCTTGAAGCCCTATCAAAATACTTCACATCTTGTAATGAAACCTCGGTAAAAGAGGCATAATCTCTTAAAATAACAGTAGTTTGTAGAAACACACTGTATTCCTAACATAGTTATCGTTAGAAAAGATTGTTTATTTTAGGGTCTAGTTCTTTTTTGAAGTATCTGATTTGACTCATATGTCTAATATTAATTAAATTGCATAGGAGTTGTGAGTGCTGCAGAAGATCTTGTAAAGACTTCCAGTAATTCAGGATATTTCAGATGCCTCATTTGCCTTGCAGTGTGGCAATCTATCAACGGTACCCTGGAATAATACATGTGTTATAATTAATACTTGTGCATGGGAGTTTTTTCAGATATGTGCCAAGATGCGTGTCCGTAATTCCTTAGTTGTGTGGATGATAATGATTCCTCACAAATAATAGTCAAAATAGTTACAAACAGTTGCAATTTGGGCCAGAGATTTTTGATTTACATAGAAAGGGCAATCCATAATAAAAAATTGCCAAATAGGAGAATGCCTGTTTATAGTCATAAGCTTTGATTTAGTTTTTGGCTTTTTCAGCACTTCCCCGTTTTGCTCAGTATTTGCTGCAAACTCACATATTTGTATTTTGATGTAAATACGTGTTGCTTGCTAGCGGTTAGAAGAGCCAGAGCAGACTGTGGACTCCTAGGATGTGAATGAACATAGCCATAGGGAAGAGTGCTCAGAATATGTAGGGCAGGGCCAGAATGTGTTTGCAGTTTGCACACAGTAAGTAAGGACAGCAAAAGATTTTAACAATAAATGTTTCAGAGGGAAAAACACTGTCTTGGTAATCTCCGTCACCGAGGACTGAGAAGAGGCAGCAATGTCTGTAGATGGGTGGCGATAACACCTTGTGGCTTTTCTGTCGTCTTAAGCTTCTAAATCTCTGTATCGGCCTTTTGCTGCAAAACCAGAGTGTTCCATTATTTACATGTAAGAGGAATTCAGTTCTTCTAATATTTCGTCTTCTCACTATCTCATTGTTTCACTCTGTGCTTTTTTACAGATACTAACCTTTTCATTTTTATTGGCAAAATAAAAGTACTTTTGAGAGTATTTTGACCACCACAAATTAAGCTAATTTTTTACTGTTGCTTTTTAAATCTTAATAATTTATACAATAATATATACATCATGTGAATGTCTCATGTCTGACATTAATAACAGCACAACTATGAACAGCAGAAAGTGAAGTTGAGTGGTGGATCTTGTATACTTTATGTATGGTTATTTCGTAGGAGTAGAGACTAACAAAAGCCGGTAACGATGTGTAATTTAATGCATACAGTATGGCTGGCAAATGAGGTGCCAGAAGTTGCATCTCGATTTAGGCAGGTATTTGCTGGATTTGTTCTAAACACCTCCACAAACACTACAAAAGCAGGCTGTGAATACAGCGTTGCAGGGTAGCAGTTTATTACACTGTGGTTCTGTTTATGGCGCCTGCTGATGGGCTGTGGTGGCCTAACGCTCGGCTTTTTGTGGAACAGACGTTTTGCAGAATAGCAGTGGCCAACAGTGACACGTGCCCCGGTTTTTGTCGTTTCCATATGAGTATCGTTTATTAACAGCAAGATCTGAATTAGCATGTCAGAGGTTTCTCAGGCGAGATGATTTCGGCAGCTCCTCCTCACATGAAAGTCTCAATCTCCTTCATGGCGCAGACCTGTGAAGTGCAGGGGATGGCTGGGGGGGGTCCGTACCTGATAAATACCCCTTCTAATGGGGGCCGTCGCGTTGTGGACTTCCTCGAGGTGGTAGCACGCCCTGGCCACCCGCTCTCCCCTCCTGCCGCGGGGTGAGCCGGGTCTCGCAGGCAGAGCTGAGCAGCGCAGGGGTCTGTGCCGCGGTTCTGCAGTCGGGAGCTGCTTGTCCGAGGGAACACAGGGTGCTCAGCCGGGGACTAGCCCGAGCCGAAGGGGCTCACCGCTTTCTTCTTGAAGCTCTGTTGGTGATAGCTGCTCCGGAGTGGGTGGGAGGGGAGCTGTGTGGATATGGCCCTGCGTTTATGGAGACGTACCCAGCTCAGCAAGCGCCTTCCCTGCCTCGCAGAGTCTTGCTTTGTTTGAAGACCCACAGCCTGCATTGTCGTGTCACAGAATCGCAGCATGGCAGGGGTTGGAAGGGACCTCTGTGGGTCACCCAGCCCAAACCCCTGTTGAAGCAGGGTCACCCAGAGCAGCTGCACAGGACCTTGTCCAGGAGGGTCTGGAATATCTCCAGAGAAGGAGACTCCACAGCCTCCCTGAGCAGCCTGTGCCAGGGCTCCGTCACCCTCAGAGGGAAGAAGTTCTTCCTCATGTTCAGCTGGAGCTTCCTCTGCTTCATTTTGTGCCCATTGCCCCTTGTCCTGTCGCTGGGCACCACTGCAAAGAGTCTGGCCCCGTCCTCCTGACACCCACCCTGCAGATATTTAGAGGCATTTATAAGGTCCCCTCTCAGCCTTCTCTTCTCCAGGCTGAACAAGCCCAGCTCCCTCAGCC
>Ga0065711_1029289_pt1 | contig 36781 bp, 14 predicted proteins | sample Hoacrofraction12_FD_59098 | JGI IMG/M metagenome (GOLD analysis project Ga0065711, IMG submission 59098) | Hoatzin crop microbial communities from Cojedes, Venezuela - Epithelial fraction 12 v2 (version 2) | ecosystem: Host-associated > Birds > Digestive system > Esophagus > Crop | place... | reverse complement strand
AGGTAAGCATCACTGATTATGTAGTGTTTGACCAGTGCAGCCTGTTCCAGACGATAATCCAGGCAACTCATACAGTGGCAACAGCAGCTCAGGCGCCTGTGGAGAAGGTGGCCGATAAACTTCGAATGGCATTTTGGTCACAGCAGCTTCAGTGTCAGCCCAGCCTTCTTGGAGTTAACGGCAGTGGAGTCTGGATCTCTTCAGGCAAAAATGAATTCCATGTTGCAAAGGGAAACTTAATAGGTTGGTGTCCTTTTACATCTAATATTTTTAAGATAAGAAAAATAAATAGGAGAAAGTAACCCGCTACAGTTCTGTCACCACAAAAGTTATCCATGGTGAGTTAGGGCACCTTTAACAAAAAATTCCATGTTTGCAAATTAAATTCAATGATTAATTAGCATTTGATCTTAAATACTTTCCCAAATAAAGGGAAATATTTTTGATTGAAAATTCATTCTCCACAAGTGAACTGTGCACATTACTCCTTTTAGCACCTAAACTTGTCTCTGCTCTGGGGTGAGAGGGCAACCTTAAGCTATTGTACCTGTTACATCTGGCACAGTGGAGTCTGGTTCATGGTCGGTGTGACGGTGCAAAACAGTAATGTTATGCTTTTACAGGGATAATAGAGGAATTGCTGTATTTAGTTTTCTTGCTATGTTGTTCAAGATAGAATTTTGATTTAGTACATTTTTTTGATCATGGTAAACACTAAGAGTAGACCCAGAACGTTTTCTGTTTAACCTTGTCACCAAATTGGTCTCCTGTTGAAGACCGTTGATCTTCTCCCTTCTCCTCCTTTTCTGCATTCCCAGTTTTCTGTGGGTGTGTACATAAGTATATGTATGTCAGGAAGAGTTTTTCTCCTCCCCCACCCTGCAAACAGTTTCTTGAAAGATGTACACAGAAAATGTTGTCTAGATGATACTTAATAATTGATTGCAGTAGAACTTCTTTAAAATGGTAACGTTTTAAATAATGACATATTTTAATAGAAAATTAAGTTTCATACTAATACTATTCTATTCTTTCTTTCAAGGCACTTACTGGAATCATATTGTGCCTCGTGGTACTGCTTCTGCCACAAAATGGATTTTTGTGTTGGCTTCCACAGCTTCATCTAAAGAAGGTTAGTGAATCAACAGTGCAGGTGTATAATATCTGATTTTTAAACAGAGTGGAATTGATGGTGTAAGTAATTAAATACCCTGAATTACTTCAGATTGTGGGTGCATTTTCTATATGCAGGGATCTAAAATATTTGAAGTATGGTGGAAATACATCTGTAAAACTACTGGAGGTGAAAAACCCCATATCATTCACACTGCCACCTTTAGCGTGTAGTGGCATCCAACAGAGAAACGGGTAGTCCATTGGGAGCGGTAACTTCCTAAATTGCCGCAGCATGAATTGCCAGAAGTTGTAATGTGAGATCTTGGAGCATGCTTTGCTGGAATGCCTGTGCTAACCAAGTACTTCTGTCAGTGCAGTTATTGCAGCAAAATTGCACATGTTATTGATAAAAATGTGACCACAATAAGGAATTAAACTGCTAGTTACAATAGTTAGCAGTTGTGTTATCTAAGTACACTAGTTTTATCGGAAAAAATGTGTGATTTAGAGCTGAAAAGGAATGCTGTTTTCAAAGGCAATTATCAAGGATAAAGAAGAGCAAAAAAATAAAAGGAAGTGATAGTGCACTGTTATGTATGTCTTTTCTCTGTTTCTTCAAATAAGATCACCCCCTTTCTCAAATCAAGTGAGTAAGTAGGTGCCTAAGTAAGGGCTCAGGATGTGTATTCTTGCTTCAAAACCTTACCCTATGAGCATAGCCAGGAAGCTATAGTTTCATCTTCAAATGTACTGATCGTTTTTCAGAAGACGTAGATGCCTAAGCTTTCTCAGAGTGGATTAGGAATGATTTTAATAACAGAAATGTCCTTTCTATAGGAAGCTTTCTGTGGCTGTGCCAGAGCAACAGGGATCTATTTTGTGTCAGTGATCAGAATCCTCAGTTTCGTCCTTCTACGGTGCAGCTGCCACCGGAGGCTGAAATGGTGCACTACTCTGCCTGCCAGGATGCCATCTGGGCCTTGGATACTCTTGGGCAGATATTTATCAGAACGCTTTCATCCAGCTGTCCAACAGGGATGCACTGGACAAAACTGGATCTCTCTCAACTAGGTATGACGTTTTTATGGAGGAGGCTCTCTCTTGACTCTCTTAGCGGACAGTCACTATTCTCCTTCAGAAGTATCTTTTGGTTTACTGATATGGAATATTACATTTGCTGGATTAAATCATACCTTACACTAATGGGCCTCACAGCTGAGGACCGTAAAACATCAGGAACAACTATGGCTTTCAAACAATGTTTAGTTTAGCCTTTTGCTAGAGACAGCGTGTTTACTGTTTGCAAGATACTTTATATGTATGTGCTTCTTACAGTTTGTCAATCTGAGACAACTCGGCCTGACAGTGCTGTGTAGGTATACCAGTAGCTTTAACTGGTCTAGGTCTTGTACTGCAGTGTAACTGTAATTGTGTGGCCCTGGGCAGTTCCTTACACAAGGCCCTGAACCTTGTGGTTAAACGCATTCTTGACAGATCGGTCAAAGCTTCTTTAGGATCCTGTCAAGGAAAAAATATGCTCCAAGAGTTGCATCAGCCATAAGTGATCCAGCTGATAACACTCTTATGTTTGGGTTTATACCGATCTAATGATTCGCGTGATGTGAAGAATATGCTGCTGGTTAACTGCTCTTTTTATTTGGTTAGGCATAACACCAAGGTTGTTGACCATGGTTTTTTGATGATTAAAATATCCTCCCAGTTTGGCTCTGGGGTAATCAGGCCACTTGTCGGCTTCATCGGTTATTTCTTTGATAGTCTTGACTGTCTTCATGCTAACCTGCATTACTGTTTCAAGAGAAGATAAAAAAAAATGAGACTGTGCACCATTCTTGCATCATTTTAAAATAATTCGACTGTTTTGCAGTTTTTCCATTTTTTGATGGCAATGTTTATGTCTGGTCTGAGAACAGACAAGGAATTTTAACTTCAGGGTTAAGGAAAGGCAGACACAGCTGGCAGAATTTAAGCCTCGTACAATTTTAGTATACAATTTGTAATACTTCATGGAAAACTTTTTAAAAGAAGTCTTTTAAAATTAATTTGTTTGCCAATTATACACCAGGTTTTCCAGACCTGATGAATTGGTTCCAAATCACTAATTGTACCATAGTTTAAGCACTGCTTGATGCCCTTGACCTTCGCTGACATACAGGATAGGTTTGTCCACTCTCTCCCTCTCGTGTTGCTTAGTAGAGTTTGAAACTTTTCTCATGATATTGTTGCTTTCCAGCAGTTTAGATAATAGCTGTTTAACTGAAATAATAAATAAACTGAAATAATAAATAGCTTCTTGCTATTCTCTGAAAATCTCAAAGCATTCGTAAAGGAAATCAGTCTAACTGGTGCTAGCTGACTGTAATACCTGGCTTGTGAACTTCAGAAGTTCAACCTTTACGTTCAGATGTTCCTGTTAGCTTTGCGGCACATGGTGATGGTATTGCAGAAATCTTGGGTCAGGAAATTCTTAAACTTTCCACTTTACCTGTCACTGTGTGTTAATATTTAAATGTGAAAATATTTTAGGCATTCTTCCTCCATTTGAATGCATACTGTAGATCACTGCTGTCAAGATAGTGTGTATCCATGGTTATAATATAAGTACCTTTATTCACTCTAATGGGGCTGAAGAAATTGGAGAACTATTGTTACTGCTCACGTGTATGTTTAAGTTTATTACTGAAACATTAGGGCTGTAATTTGAGGGGGGAGAATAAAAACAATCAAGTTGCTGTAAAATGCAATTTAGAGTTCTGTATGGAAGTGATGGGGTTGCCAGGCTTAATGGTGAAATATTCATATTATGTTGGTAGTGTCTTCCTCTTGCCTTTACACTATGTACTGGGAGTAGTATCTACGGAATCATTTTAATTAGGGTTCCACTATCGGTATCAAGGTTTCTAAACACAGTAGAATGACCTTTAGGTTTCAACAATAAACAATGCCTGTGAATCATGCTACTTTTTCTAAACAGTGGATGAATGTGGTTAGCGTGACCTTCTGCTATGATAAAAACAGTAAGTGGGAGGAGGGAGAAACCCCAAAACATTTACATAAGGGCTGCATTTTTGAATATCAAATTGTACTGTGGACGTAAATAATATCAACTATGCCGAGCAGGTGATATGTGAGTCCATGTTTGAGTGCTCTGATGCTTGTCTGGATCAGAACATGTCAACAGCTGAGACATCATGTGACAAAGCCATTACTTCGAGTCATGCTTTATGTTAGAAGGAATAATGAGGTTTTAAGTAAGGTTTTGACTTTGTAGCTGAATGTTAAGCCTCTGCCTGCAAAAATAAGTTGTTCTAGATGTTCTCAAGCAGAAGTTTTTGTGTATAGTTTTTGTGTATAGTTTTGTCATTTGTTTTTAATAGGAAACTGCATGATTAAAAGAAGTTTTGAGGTCAGATGAATTGATTAGAATTCCTGTGATTCAGAAAGTTAAATATTTTTTATTAGTGAGAAGATCTGTTTACTATTACAGATAACTAAAAGAAAACTGTGTAGTCCTTTTGTTTCCAGTTCTTTCCCCCAGCATGTCTTAACAAAAGGGATATTGCCTACTGCGGAAATAAATGCTTTAAACTTGCCCTCTGTGGGATAAAATTGCACCCCTCTTTTTAAGGAACACTGTATATGATGCACTTCACAAGGATTTGTTGCCAGATTTCACATAACTGAAGAGAGAACCGTTACCAAGAATGGGATATCCCAAGCAGCACTGGCATGTTCAGTCAACCAGCGAGGCCTATTTTTAGAGTCTTTAGTTTGGAGTCTGACCAGAGCATTCCTTCTGTAGTATATCTTTGCTGATTGGGTCCCTCTTCCTGCAGAGCATGTTTTCCATTGCTTAGCATTGTGTTGTCCCAACACTGGCAGGAAAAAAAAATAAAATTAAATGTTATGTATATTACATTACATGGTTGTTTTAAAATGAACGTGAAAGAGTAAGAGTTCCAGTTGATAGTTAACTAGCAGTTCTTTATAGTCTAAAATATCAGGTATGCTTCTCTATGATCTTTAATAGCAAGAATGATTGATGTGATGGGGCGTGCAAAAAAAACCCAACCACCCCAAAATTCCAAAACATACTTACTCAGGAGCTTTGTTTTCATTGTGCTGACTTACATAGGGTTAAAATACTGCTGCACTTTTGAGATAGGTGTGATAAATATGTACATTGTTGAATATAAATCCATTTGAAAATCAGCTCCTTTATTTACAGATATGACACTAGTGTGTTAACACTGAAATGCATAATCCATATGCTCTCATATTTTTAAAGTGCTGGTAGCATTAGGGAATGTTCTTTGCTGAACGTATTAGCACATCAACACCTTTAAAAGTCTGCAAGCACAGCCAGCTACAAAGTTCACATTAGGTCATGTGAAAGTTTCTCTAGGCACTGATAACATTTGTCACAGAATGTTTCCCTGCTTGAATTTGGTTATTTTAATAGCATATTTTTAGTGTGCTTTAGAAATTGCAGTATCCTATGACTAAAATATTTATTTTTAGATTTGAAAGATAAATACCTCATATACGCTATATGTTGGTTTTATTCATTATATCCAGTGATTTTTTTTCTCTCACAAGTTTGATTAACTTTTAATCATTTTTATGAGACTGTGTTTAAAGCTAGTTTAACACAATCAAGTCTAAATAAAAGTTTTCATTATTAGCTGAATTTGAAAGGAAAATACCAGGTTGCTAATAGTCTTTTTGTTATTAGGTGCTGTAAAGCTGATCAGCTTGACCTGTGGAAATCAGCATGTTTGGGCCTGTGATACCAGTGGTGGCATTTATTTCCGTGTAGGAACTCAACCACTTAACCCAAGTTTGATGCTTCCTGCGTGGATAATGATTGAGCCACCCATACAGGTAAAATGTTGACTACAGTTCTTTGTAGCCCAGTGGTTTAGCTCTATACATTTGAAAAATAATAATTTTAAGACTCATGGAAAACAGTAGAGCCAGATTTCAAATGTGTAGCTTAAAACTTTGTCCCACATGTTTGAATTCTACAGGATTTCTCTCAAAAAAAAAAACCAAAAAATAAACAAACTACAACAACAAAAAAACCCAAACAAATAAAAACACCCAACGAAACAAAATCCCTCCCCTAGAGTCTGTATAGTGTACTCTGAATATGCCACCTTATCACCATAAGTCATTCCAAATTCATCTTTTGTTTTCCTTTCTGTTCTTAATGAAAGTTTACTCTTCTTGTAGCACAGCAACTTTACAGGCAGGTAGTAGAAGGCAGCCTTGAACTGTACGCTGAATACCTTCTATGCGCTTGCAGAGAGGCTGACCTGGCAAACAGCGCAGAGCAGAGGGGGAGGTAAGGCTCTGCTCCTGTGTCATGGTGCTGAAGCGCCTGCCTCCCTCCCTCTTTCTTTATCCTCACCCTTGATGAGTCTGGGATGCTTGCCAGGGTGCTGTGCCTAGATTTAGGGACTCCCCTTATCATCCACTGCAGTACAATTGTAGCTCTTCTCCCTTGTTCCTAGAATGGGCAAACTTTATGTCATTTCTACCTGCCATCTGAGAGGATGAGAGCAGAAAGAAGTCTCCTAAAGTACCCTGGGAGCATCTTTTCTGAATCTAGAGAATGGACAAAATATGTTTCTCTGGTGACTGGTTTATTTTTTAATCTCTCCTTAAACCTCAGTGCTTGCTTTTCTTGCTGCTCTGATACTTTGCAAGTTATGCTATGAAATGGGTGTAATTTCTGTGTTGTAGGTTGGGACTCCTGTAATGGAGCTGACCTCTGACTACTGATTGCATTCTTTGCTCCTTGGCATGAAATCACTTCAACTGACTGTTGATCTAGCATAGTAGCACTGGATGTGTTTGCATACTTGATTTACGTTTTATAATGTTACAGAATTTCTCTTGAAGATTTTGAAATGTGTGGTAGTTTTGAAAGGACATATTAAGAAATAAATCTCTGGTAGTGGAGTTGCAATAGTTTATTTGGCTTTTACATCATTCCCTTTCAGTTCTGGTTATCTCTCATCAGCCAATCATTAGCCCCTGCTGTGAATCTCAGGGTGTAAGAGCAAAGAAGGGCAGGGAAATGAATCTGCAGATTTGCATCCCATCAGTTAACCCAGCACTGGTTAGACTTGTTCTTCTGTGCTGGGAACATGGTCAGTCAGACCTGAAGAAAGTGGCACCTTGTTTTGCAGAAGAGCAGAGCAGAGTGGTAAAAAAGTACCAGCATAACATGCACCAAGGGCTACATTACGCTGCTCATTCTTTGTGTGCTGCAAGTGGGTCTTTCTGATGCAGTCTAGAAGAGACAGATTTTTCCTGCTAACAGGGTAGGGCAGCAGGCAGAGAAGACTGGGGATATCAGTGATGATATCCTCCATAAGGCTAGTATTCTTAAATAGGAGGGAAAGCACATTCCAGGATGTGTTCCACTTAAACGGAGTTTGCCAAAAGACACGAGAATTGAAGTTGTGTGGTATCCTTTTACCAAAGATTTGTCTGTCCAGGAAGGTAGCCCAAAAAGCTGGTTTTCTACACTGGTGCTATTTTGTCTGTACTAAGTGCATTCCCTACTCCTCCACTGAGGTAAATTAAACTACTCGGTACAAAGGTGTTTACAGGAAATTTGGCTTTGCCGTGGCTTATTACTTAGCAGTGACTTCCTTATGTAGAAAGTTTTTAATTGGACAAGGTTGAAAATCAAATTATTTCTTATTAGCTTATGGAGGAAGCTGGATGATGTTGCATTCTAAAATGATAACCTAACCTTTTGATACCCGGAGCAGTATCATTCTCTTTCCTGTTATCTTGCCAACACCTGACATAGCAAGTTTAATGAGTCAATATGAAAGGGCAAAAATTCAAACACTGCTTGAAGAGCAGGTGAAAAGTCATGGGTTACATGCTCTTTTTGAGACAATTCCAGCATGTTAAAACAAGTCATTAAAGTACTGAAGGAGCAGCCATTCATGTTTTTACAAAGGCTTAATGCAGAAGAAGAAAATATGTGAACTTTAAAATGATTTTTGAATGCTAGGTTAGTGTTTGGATAACGAACATAGCGTGATGGCTGAAAAGTGGACTGTTCCATGAACAATATTTGTTATTAGCAGCACCTTACTGTTATCTGCCCCTTAATTGACTTTGACAGAGTTCATGCTGCATGACTTTATCTTCAGAACAACAAATACTGTAAGAAGTATTTGTGAATGATTCAGTCATTTTCTGTTTGAAGAAGGAAATCAAAGTTGCCTTTCACTTGCTTTAAGTACAGGAGCATTCTCAAATAACGTAATTTAAAACCAACTATGGATATTTCATTCCCTAGTAAATGTCAGAGCCAATATGACTTGCCATATCCCAGATCTCATGACTCGTGAGCAGCTACAGACTCTGCTTTTATGGTGTCATTTCTCGTTAAAGGAGTGCTGCAACTGCACAGCATCCATCTTTGCACAACTTCACAAAGGTATTCAGGGACAATAGTTTTGAGGAGATTTTACATTCACCGACTTTAGCATGAGTAACTTTAGTTCAGTCTTTGCTCTGTGATGCTGTATGCTTGGGATTTTTTTAATCTAGGCTAAAACCATTCTCATTTGTTACGCTTCCCTTTGTAACTCCCTACCGCAGTATCTCTTGAGATGAAAAGTAACATTTTATGTTCTCTGCCCTCGCTCTGCTTTATTTTGTCCAACACTTCAGAAGTGGTTGGTAACATCATTACAGTAGCTTGAGCACTAGTAGTTTATATGTAGATGTTTTCTGTGCTTCATCCATTCTGTTCTGCAGTCTTAGAAGTCAAAATAATTACATGGTTAAGCAGCTTTTTGGAAGCTGCTTTAAGGACATTTACAAAGCTGATCAAAATTATTTGAAATTATTTTAGTCCAGGAACTAGAAAATGTTTTTCATTCTGTTGTAAATATACAGGATAAGACTATTATCTGCTGTAATATGCCTTGATATTCATTAAATTTAATTAAAAAAAATTAGCAACAAATGTAACTATTATTTACGTATATCCTATAGAATATGTTTTTATATGTGTGTGCATGTATGCTTATGAAGATTTAATGCTTTTCAGCTTTCTGGTCTAAAGAAATAATAATTTAAAATTAAATATAAAATTAATATAGTCAAGAAGACTAATTTGGGTGATTATGGAGTTTTTATGCATAAAAACTGGCCTTAAGAACCACCTTCTCAGATTTACATTAAGGGATGTATCAGATAAGCAGAACTTTATTTAAGAGGATTAAAGGAAACAAAAATCAGGACAAGTGTTTGTAATGAGTGACCAGTCATCTGTTGCTTGTAAACAATTGATCTTACCCTAAAAATAGATTAAACATTTTATTAATTGCCATTCGCTTAATTAGAATCATAGAATAATTTAGGTTTGAAAAGACCTTAAAGATCATCAAGTGCAGCTGTAAACCGAACACTGCCAAGTCCACCACTAAACTGTGTCCCTAAGTGCCACATCTACACGTCTCTCAAATGTCTCCAGGGGTGGTGACTCAACCACTTCCCTAGGCAGCCTGTTCCAAACTGAAAAAGCAATTTTATTAAATTGAGAGGTTGAAGTATCCACATGGCTTGTCCGAACTGTGGAGTAAAGGGGGTTTATTTAAGGAGATGTTTATTGTTTGGCTACTCTATAGAGCTTTTGTTGATCCTTTGCAGTTCCTAGGGTCTCAGCGGAAGAGTGCCACTTAACTTAGTTTGCCATAAAATGGTCTCTTGCAGTACGTGCATTTCAAGTTAGAGAAACTTTTATTTACTACTGTCCCCATAACAACTTAGTAATTGCTCTTTATATTTTAACCTTGATATCACAGGTAAGAGAAGATAGTAGAAATTCTTACTGATCTAGGAGGAACTGTTTTTTTCTCACATACACACACAAAGAATTAAGGCTGTTCGCACTTCCACTGTCATTCAAAAACTGTTAAAACTGTGAAACAAATGGTAGTTAATATAATTTGAAATTTAGGGAATTTCTCTAATTCTGCAAAATCCATACATGCTAGATTTCTTTTTTTTTCAATACTGTACTTTCTCTTAATCTACGTTCAGCGTGAGCAGGTTGGTTGTGCCTTACGGATGAGTGGTGACTTGTTAGAAATGGTTGTCATGATCTTTGTTTCCTTTCCTCTCTTTAAAGTTCTGCTTATCTGACAGAACAGTTAATGCAAATCTGGAGACTTTCTTCCTCTGCCATCTGCCTTGCCTTTCCATTTTTCAGTATGGTTTCTATTATTATTAAGGCCAGTTACTTTTTAAGTGGAACTTACAGGAGGAAGCAGCGAGCACTCCTCGAGATCAGATTGTGCCATTAAATCTTTCTTGGTAGATGCCAAAATCAAAGCTGAAATGTAGGAAGGGTTTGTTTGAAATGATCTTCAAGGACTGGATATTTGGAGGAAGGGGATTTTCTGTTGAAAATGCTTCATAACTTTTACTTCAGAAGCATCCATGCTGCTTTTGAAAGTACTCCGTGGAAAATTGTACTTTCTAATACATAATCCACATCACTGTTCTTTTGAAGTCTGATTGTTTTCAGTAGCACAGACTAGCTTACGTTACCTAGCTGTTGCACAGGTAGCTTTCTGAGTTGCTGTGAGTTCTGCTTTGGAGTACTAAGATGAGATGCAGAGGAAGTATCTTTTATTAGACCAGTTCTGGAGAGGTAATACACTGATTAAAGCCTTTTGGTTGTATGCAGACCAGACTAGCTAGTCTATTGTTCCATATAGCTTTACTCGTGTGAGGCCTCCTGAAGACATTAATAGGGAGAGGATTTTCCTGGAGGACTGCACTTTTCAAGGTGACGCAGAGAAAAGCTGTATTTGGCAGTTGACAGAGTAGCTGTATCAAGGTGGGTTGCAAAGAAGGATAGGAAGACAGGAGATCAAAGCTCCTGCTGCAATGTATTTTGTTTAGCTGATTTAGAATGCCATAATATTTAAGTTCAAATGTGTAGTACTCCTCATAGGCATGCCTTTCTTAAGAAATCGCAAGTAAAGTAAAAGGTGCTGTAGATACTGAAAAAAATGCAATACCAGCATTTTTACTGAAGTTGCCTCACGCCAATTCTATTGCTGAGTTCAGTGCTTATTATCTTCCTTTTAGTTTCTGGTTAAGAAAACTGCTGTCACTGTATTTCACTGTATTTTTCTGCTTTGGAGTTTTACCCTTCTGATACTTGTTTTAAGGCATTGCTATCACCATTTTCAGAAAAGCATGCATGTAGCCTGTCACATTAGATAGCAATTACTATCAGCACCAGAAGCTTCAGATCACAGAAAGTGCACAAAATGAGATACACCCAGAAAACTGAGCAGACGATCCTTCCTTAGCCTTTTGAAATATGATCTCAAGGTGGTGTATTTGCTGTTTGACAAGACTAGTTTACACTGAAAACAAGTCTTCCAATGTGTCCATATTTTGGTTAGCTAACACAGAATTATATATTAATTTTTGGAGAGATTAAGAAATATATTTAACATTCAGTTGGGTAAATAAAGCAACTACAGGTTTTGTTGTGTTTTTCAGAATTATTCTGTAAAAGTAATGGTGTAAAAACTAATGGGTAAAGGATAATCATCTTGATTTAGTAAGCACATACCTTGGTTTCAGTGGAACTGTTCACATGCTTGCAGGTAGTGATAGCTGGAAGTAATTTAATAAAATGATTTTGAGAGACAGTCATAAAAAAATTACTTGTGCTAGGATAAAGTAAGTTTTGGGGAATCTTTGGGTCTGTTTCATTTTCATTAAAGCTACATCTGCATTTTCTGAATTCTGGTTAGAGCAGTTTTTATTGTTAGTTTTTTGGGTGACTGAACTTTGTCTCTCTTGATTTTAAAAGCTGTGGGGAGCTGGATCCAGCTGACAGGTTTGTAACTGGGAGCTTAGATTTTGTGAAATAAATTGGGGCAGCAAAGGGGGGTGCTAAGCTCACTATGATCAGTGAAGAGAACTTCACTGAGCCAACAAGTCTGCACAGAGTACGGAGACACCCTGGGATAACTGGTGTGCACATCAGACCCTTTGACCTTGAATTAGGAGCTTGGAGGCCGCTCCCATGGTGTATTACTCTCCCTATTTTACAATGATGCTGTAAGCAGGCGAGGTGCTGACAGCCTGTCTTTGCAGACCAGCCCAGTGATCTGTTGCCTTCCCAGGGAGCTGGAGGGCTGGGTTGTGGTGTGTCTCCTGCTCGGATGGCCCTTCCTGCAGGACTGCCAAATAGTTTGGTCTGTGGGAAGACCCTGTGTGCTGACCCCAAGTTTGATGAAGTGAAGAAGTAAGCAAAGCAGAGGAGGTGGACTATATATTCTAGCAAATGGATTGTCGTAACTGGGAAGCAGAGACCTTGTTTCTGATCCCTGACCCCTGGAGTACTATTGTTTTGATCCAGTAGTTTAATGCATGGCATCGCCTTGTATTTGGGGGTCATGCTTTACCTGGGACAGTACTTAGTCCAGAGCTTTAGCAGTGGATGAGTACTACGAGATGAATGGTAATTGTTGTATCCTGAGTACATTGCCAGTGTTCATGCGGTTTATAGCATGTATTTTGCATCCTGACAGATTGTAACTCTTCAGAATCAGTCAAAATTTGTTGGGGTTTTTTTTAATTATTATTTTTTTACCCCCTCCCTGAGTTCGTGGGATTTTCTTTTACCCAGAAAATAATCTGGGTTTTTGGTTGTTTTTTCCCTCTGGTTATGTAAATGAATAGTTACACAGAAAGGTTATACACATTTGTCCATAAAGCAGTGCAGTAATGAAATGGGAATTTCTTGCACTAACTATGAAAGGTCTGTGGTATTTTCATCACAAACATGTTAAATAACATGGACAAACTTTAAAAAGTAAAACGACAAAAAAAGCAACAGTTTGACAACTGTTTAAAATTGTCAGTGCAACGCAGAGCTGAGGCTGAAGTTAAAAATGCATGTCTGTTTTTACCTTACAAAAATGCTTTACTTTCCTTTGTAAGATACTTAAGTTTCAAAAACTATGGAGGTGCACTTTACTGGCATGGTCTGTGTGAGAGGGTGTTTTACTGATGCTCTTTAAAGGTGTGTTTTTAAAAAACAAAACGAAAACCTGCTTTGGTTACTCAGAGCTTTGCTTATGCAAGGCTTTTATTACTTCATGCTAAATTATGTTCTGTTTCATGGGAAGTTGTTGCACGTAGTGTTTCCTTAACATACATTTCTGTAAAAACTTTGTTTTTCTTGTCCTAATAGTTCATTTTTTCAGTATGTTATTAAAAATAGCGGTAGTAGTATTTATAAGACAGCTTATCTCCTACACTACAGTGTACAATCTTAGGTATAAGACAGTGTGACCAGATGACAAGTGGGCAAACCTAAATAGGCCTGTAGTCTGTGTGGTCTTTAAAATGACTGCATTAATTTTTTTTTAATTGCTTGTGAGGAACAGTTGTACTAAATATTTTGAAAGTATTTTCGGTTCTGTTGAGCTTTATCATGCTGAATAGTCGCATGGGTTTGGTATGACCTTTTCTAGGATTTGATGCCATATATTTTAGTCTTTCCCATGTTTCTGCGAGAAAAAACCTTGGAATGAAATATTTAGAATCGACCAAGGAGAGGTCAAGGAATTGACTCCTTGGCTTTTCTTTTCTTCCTGATTGTGCTAGCCGCAGACTGGCGATACCCAGCTAAGGCCCTCGTCTGTTTATTCACTAAGGCAGAAAGCAGGGGAAGGGGTCATGTTGTTGTTCTGAGGCTTCTGAGGAAAATGGTGCTCCAGTTTTTCAGTCAATAAATAATAATCTTTCTCTGACAATTCAATGGCAGCATTACTGAAGAACATGTGGCTTCCAAGAAGACTAAACATAGATTCGTAATCTTTCCTGCTCCTGTATATTGCCTTGAACTTCTTTGCAGAGAAAAAAGGGCTGCTTAATTTAGCAAGCCGTTCTCCTCGAAGTCTGAATGCAAAACATTCCGGTCAATGCTGCTCTTAGGTTGCTCTTGCATTCTTGGTATCTCTAATGCTGAAAGCGCTTTACAACCTTCATTCAAATGGAACTCTGAAGATAATATGCAAATAGTCAGGCCTATGTTGGGGGGATTCTCCCTAAGTTGCAGTCTTTGTTTGTTATACTAGTTAATAGGGTCTGGATGTCTGTTAGCCATGAAAATAGTCAGATTAGTCAGATCTACACATAGTGCTTGACAGTGTGAGAAGTATCTTTGATCTGACCTTCGTACAGCCTGGCCTGAACACGTGTTCCTAATTTGTCTGTGGAAGGTGAGGAGAACATTGGTGCTGGTAATGAAAAGGATTAGGCTTGGACAGACTGAGAATGGTGTATTTAGTCTGCCTCGTCATGGATATTTGCAGCAGAACAGAGATAATGGAGGTCTGCTGATAACATGGACTCTGTGCTCCTGAAAAGTGACGTGGAAAATGTTCTGATGCCGTTTTTGTGTGCGTGTGTGTGTTTGGCCTTTCCTCCTTGACAAGGAAGTTGAATGGCTGTGTTTTGGGTTCAGCTGTGACTGAAGCAGTTACAATAAGACAAAACTTTTGAGAAGTAGGTTGGGGGAGGAGGGCGAACTGCATTCATTTTTACTTTGGATCTTGTTTGATACTACTGTTTAAATGAAGTTCCTACACTGAAGCTTATTTCTCTGTGGTTTGCAGAAAGGAAGGAAGTTACTTGCACAAAAATATAAAGCTGATGGACAACTTGGTAACTTAAATATATTTAGCACAGACACCGTTTCTTCATCTCATTTAACAATTTGTCGGTTAAGCGTTTCCTTCAAGCTTACTTCATTTTATCAGCACTGTTTTCTCATCGGACACCTAGGTGTTAACAAACTATTTTTCATTGTTTTTATTTGTAGCAGACAAAGGTATTCACAGCTCTTAGTGTGTAGTTTCAAATGTTGAAAAGTGCATAGTTGGCATGTGTTGCAGTCCATGGTTGTAGTGGGAAATCCTCAAAAGACAGAGAACAACTGGAGTTTTTGTAGCTGAAGTACAGGACCAGAGGGCAGGAGGATCTGTGTTCTGTTCTTGTCTAAAACAGTCAATGTCCTGCGATTTTTTGAGTTTAGGAATTTTTGGCACCACAAGTAAAAGGAGAACAACGTTCCACCATTTTTTATCAGATAACACTGAATCCATTACTGCTCTATAACAAGATGATCTCTCACAGTGATCAGTATTGTGGATAAACCCATGAACAGAGTTTGGTGTGTCAGCGTCTGAGGAGAAAGGCTGGGAGGCTGGTGAGAGACTCTTTAAAATTCCAGGCTCTTCAGTAAATTACAAATACGACATATTTCGCCATCAAGGTATATAAATCTCATGAATGCTATTGGAAGTTAAATCGGCTGAGAAAAGGCTATGCTGAAATAATTTATTTATTTTCATGGTTATCAGTCTCTGAAGTGTTATCAGCAGACTTACAGATTTGCACAGGTATCTCCCACTATGAGAGAACTCTATTTAATCTTTAGCTGCAGCTGTAGAGATCTGTTTCTTATTATATAGATTATAAAATACTTAATGCATGCTTATGGTAATTAAAACTTAGTGAAAATGAGGGATATCTGAGATTATGTCAGTATGATTGTTCCAAAAAAGGGTACATTATATCAACAAAATTTTAGATTAACTGTATCCACCCATGAGAACACCTTTTTGTTCTAGATGGCTGGTTTCTGGGTTAAAAAAAAACAACAAACCAACCCACAAACCAGAGGTAAAACCTCTGCAATAGGCTCTAAGAATTGCCTGTACTTGTTTCCCAATGCCTTGTCACCGTTTTGTGCCAAAAGCTGCTGTATATTATCATGTCACTATCTATCCTGTCAGTCGGGTCCGTTACCATCTGTTTCACAGCAGAAAACTGCAGTGGAGTGGGGCGTTTTCTGTTAAGAGCATTGGGTGCTGCCATCAGTGTATTGCCTGGATCCTTTGTAAGGAGAGTGAGTAGGAGGATTGTTTTATTGATGTGAGTTTATCAGAAAGAGCTAAGTAGCCTGAAAAAAAGAAGAGAAACTGAAAGTGAAATACCCAGAGAGGCAGAGAAACTGGAGGCGGAAACAGGAGGTCACTTAGAAAAACAAAGAATGAAAAGAATTTTTGGCCAAGCTTGTAGAGATGTTACTTTGAACTTCATAATTTCCATTTGTTTCTTGGATGTGTTGGTGCTGCAGAATAGGGTAGAGGTAATTGCTTTGAGTATGCTTGAACCTGCAGTGGTATCCAAAGCAACCTAGCTGAGCATCGTGCAGCTCCTTTCATGCTGCCGCTTCGGGGTGTTTTGTCTGCCTTTCTTAGCTTCCACTACCTATAAATCTGTAGTAATGCACAGGCTTAGGTACTAGGTATAAGCACTCAGTAAGTTTTTCTGGATGGAAATACTTCTCCAGTTCTTTCTCAGGGAACTCTTTTCTAGACAAATGACAGAGCAAGAGAGGAATGGGATTCTGACGCAGAAGAGTGGAGAGCAAGGTGCGCAAGTCCCAGCAGTTCAGTAACAAGGGTCACACTGAGCTATCTGCTTGCTTGTGAAGGACTGGAACATGAAGTGTTACAGAGGTGGAGCACAGACAGACACTGGCAATTCGTGGTGTGAAGGAGATGGGGAAAGAGTGGCAGAAAGTCCTAAATCTGAGGAAGATGTGACAGTGGTAGAAGAACATTGTGGGGAGGAGGAAATAAGTGGATTTTTTAAAAAAAGGAAAGAAAAGAGGCAAAGATCTCCTGTTAAGTGCAGTAATTCAGTCTGCATGAGCTATTTATTGCACAGCTCCCTTACTTGAAAACATAGGACTAGAAGAGCAGAAATATGGAGAGGGATGTGATGAAGCTGGAAGCAGCACAGTAGTGAGGCACACCCCACGACAGTAGTGGGGGGGGGGGAGCAGGGTGGAGCAGGAAGGAGTCGAAGCCAAAGTTGCCACAGAAAGAAGCAAATAAAAAATGGGTGAGAGGAACGGGGCCAGGAGTGAGGATAACTTCCAGTGAAGAGGCAGTAAGACCAGAGGGGAGAGTTTCTGTGGGGTTTTGAGGTGTTTTGTTTTTGTTGTGGTTTGGGGTTTGTCTGGATGGTTTGGGGTTTTTTTTTGAGGGGGGGGGGAGTTGTTTGTTTTTTTCAATACAGTAGTTTAGTTTATTTGTAATATGGCAGAATGCGAATTTGGAAGTAGCTAGGCAGTTGCATATTCTATGTAGTCAACACTCTTCAAGACAATTAGTGTCTTACTGTAAGCGTTCAAACTGCAGCCACTGTGAATTTACTGTAACCACAGGTAAATATTTCATCAAGCTTGTACCAGCCTCCTCAAGCTTCCAACAGAGGGCAAGTACCTAATGAGCACACAAAGATGAGAAGATAGTCTGTCAAAGGCCTTGCAACCTGAATAGACAGGATTGATCTGGTGATGGAAGTAGCACTTGGTAATAGCTGGGTCAGACACATGTTAGCACCAGAACTTTAACAGCAAAACCAAAGCAGGTAGCTGTTATGTACACAGAAGGCCCATTTGGGACTGGGTTTTGTGCTTGTATGCACGTGCAGATTATGCTTCTGTGTTGCTAGGTTTATACATGCAAAGAGCTGCTTCCTCTTGGATTTATCATACTGGAAATTCAGCTTACGCCTGTGAGGCTAAAGCAAGAAATGCAGTGCTTTGTGAGGTGATGATGTCTTTCAGGGCATCTTACCGTCTTCTTTAGTGGCTTTGTTAGTCTGATGGGGAGAAAAATTTTTCTTCTTGTTCTTATCTGCGTTTTATTTAAAGTACCTGTTTTGCAGTATATTTGTGTTCGCTAAACCTGTTGGCTGATATATTTTGCTACAAAATCACCATCTTTATGACATCCATAACGTGTTGTGGTCAGTAAGGCTGATTTTGAACAGCAGTTAAGGCAAATCTCCACAGAAGCAGACAGAGTAAGGACTTGCATGGGAGCAGAATGGGAAGTGCATTTCACTCGGGTTTGCCAACAGATAGCGGTGTGGCTGCTCCAGTACTGCAGTGGTCTGCAATGGGTTCCGCAGTTGTACTCCTGTGGAATGGAGCTCAGGGAAGAAGGCAGGTGGCTGTTTAATTGCAAAGAGGAGACATTCAGATTGTAGAAATGTCCTGCTTGTGTATGTTTAGAAATTGCGGAAAGTGCAGATTTCGTTATGTTAGGAAAATTTTCAGGAAGGCAAGAGGAAAATACTGCACTTTGTGCATTTCGGTGGAAGAGTTCCCTCTTCAGCTTGCATTGAAACTGTACCTGATTTGAATAACAGTGGTTAAACAAATAGTAGTATTGTTAGACTCAGATGCTGAACATTAAATATGAATATCAGTATCAGTAACTTTGGGTGACATTCGTTCATGTTCCTTTTCTATTTAGGAAGGGATTGACTTTTTGGAAAATTGGTAATTTTACACAATGACAAATAAAATGTCAGTTAAGTTTCTTCCTGTCTTTAGTATCTGGTAAATAATTTACTTCCCTTGTGTACTTCTGTGAAGAACAAGTGATACAATAGTACAAAGATACAGTAGTACAAAGTATAAATACTGTGCTTAATTTTTATAGCCAGTAGGAATCAACTTGGTCAGCATTCATTCAAGTCCAAACGATCAGATGTTGTGGGCAATTGATAGCAAATGGAATGTCCATGTACGAGTTGGAATTACAGATGAAATGCCTGTAGGCACTGACTGGGAACATGTACCAGGTAAAAATTAATGCATCAGTTCCTTGTTCTTTCTGCAGTTTTCTCAGTGTTGTTTTTTTTTTTACCTGTTGCTTTTTAAATTGGGTAGCAATGCTTAAATCAAATATTTTTCTCAGCAATCAAGGGTACTTATTTATAGGAACATAGTAAAGTGTTTGATAATGGTTATCTTTTAAAGAGGACCTTGGTTTTACTTAAAAACACTATGTAGTTAAGAGAAATCTGATTTCTTTGATGAATTTCCATCGCATATTATTTTAGGCTGCTGCCACTGAATTAGTAAATGGTACAGTTCCCTTTCAGTTGGAACTAAAGCAGTATTCCTAAGCAATAGGAGACTGCTGTGCTGTGGGAAGTTTTGTATTTAAATGTGATACAACATGGGGTTCCTATCCAGATGTGTCTAACAAAAACCTAATGCTATTTTACACATCTTTGTATTAATCTTACGTGCTCGGCATATTCTAGATTAGGTAATTACATTTTTGCCTTTCCTGTAAATAAAATTAAATTTTAGTTGTTTCTGTCTAAATAAGCGTGTATTGATGCTGTCTGCTTTTTGAAGATTTTTCACTGCATAAATGCATGGCACTTAGTTGCAGAGTACTTGCTTTCTTGTGAAGAGAAAGAAACAAAAAATCCTCAACGTCTGTAATGTTAACCATTTTTAGACAAACTGAAGTCACAACTGTTAGATTATTCCACATGTGGTAGTAAAATGCAGCGGAGGCTCCAGAAGTATGTTTTGAAGATCCTCTGACTGGTTCTTGCTTGTGGCCGTGGACACATAACAAAATGTATCCACAGTGTGATACGCTTATGGTCAATACATGCCGTTAATACAAAGTCTGCAACTGGAAAGCTTTTTTGTTCACCAGCATTTCATGTGCTGCAGGTGGCCTACTTTCTGATATTCAGCTTATGCAGGGCCAGAAACTAAGATTCAAATAGCATCTACTCCATTCAACTCCCATAAAGTCAGTGTGAGGAAGTACGTAGTCCTGAATTGTCTTCTCCAAGACAACTGCCAATCCATTCTTAGAAAGCTGCCTGGAAAACGAGGTGTTTATTTGTTGCTTTTATAATGGCGAGTTCTTCTCTGGTACTAATATAAGAATATATGAAAACTGTTACGGTCTTGCTGTCTTAATAAACTTTTCTGCAAGTGTATTTAGTGTATAAGAAAGCCTGTGACCGTTCCCTCTTCCTGTCCAATTATGTTTAGGTTTGCAGGCTTGTCAGCTGGCTATAAGTACAAGAACTGTTTGGGCACGCTGTCCAAATGGAGACGTAGCTCGTCGATACGGCGTTACTGACAAGAATCCAGCAGGAGACTACTGGAAGAAGATTCCTGGAAATGTCTCACGTTTAACAGGCAAGTTGGTTTGGCATGACAGTCCAAAACATTGTGCTGCCTGCTTTTATTTCTGCCTGACGATGCTCAGGCTGATTGTATGCAGGGAGAGCTTGGTACCCTAAATGCTTTGTTTGCTGTGAGAGTTTCACCAAGGGTGCTTTTATCACATTAGTAAAAACCTTCTCTGGGTATAATTAGAAAAATAGATCCAAATATTATTTAATGTTTATAATTGGAACCAGCTACCTTAATTAAAAGATGGATAATTTATGCTTTGCAGTGACCCCTCTAGATGAACTGTGGGCAATCAGTACTTCAGGATCCCTTCTCCAGCGCCTCACTAAGACCTTTAGCCATTCCCGTAGTTTGCAGAAAAATAATGACACTTCTGTTCTGCTTCACCCTGATGATTTTGAAGATGAATGGGAAGTGATATGAAGTCTTTCAAGTTCATGAAGCAGTGAAAAATACAGGACAGAATTTCTGTAATGTATGTACAGAATGTTGGATCTAAAAGCCACTCATATTGGACCTATGATATTAGCACTTTTGTATTGAAAAACTGACCTGTTAAATAGCCCCCAAGCTGTGAGTTCTCATGTTTGTTCCATTATCTCTTGGGCGACTCTTTAGGTGTTGCATACTGCTATTGTTATACCGTACTGCCGTAGAAGCTCCTTTGGAAATAGAACTGTTAAATTCATCTTACTAGCAATGAAAGTGACTATTTCACAACAGCATGCGCACTAATACATGTGTACTTATTTTGAGAAGGAATTCTGTTGCATTAAAATATTTCTTTACAGCAGAAACATTAAGCACTTCTCAATTTCTTCTTGTACTTGGAACTCCAGACTGATGGGAATGCTCTCCAACTGTTGTACTTCTATTTAGAATTATTTTCCCTTGCAGCACTGAAGAAAATTTGGCAAAGTATTTCTTAGTAAGATCTCAGAACATCATGTTTACGCAGCATTGGTGTTGAAATTAACTTAGTTTCATCCATTTCCATATAAATATCTGCAAGGCTATACTAATGGTCCATTTCTAGAAATTTGGTTCGTGATTTGGCTTCATTCACAAGGGAGAAGTTTGGATTACACCTAGTATCGGGGGGACTTTTGCCCATTTCACACAGCCGTCGGGAAGCTGACAGATTTTGGGGGGTAAGTCCCAGTTTGGAATAGGAAGGAGTTGCATGTTGGGTTTGTAGTACAAAGCAGGAATGTACATGGCAGCTTTCGTAGTTCCTGTTGTGCTATATTTGTGCCTCCAGCCAGTGCTTTAACATTTGGACTCAAATTGTTTTGAGTACCAAACTTAGATGTATTAAAAAGAAAAATGGTAATTGATAGAATTACCTATATATCCCATTAAAAATTGTGATATTGTGAGAAAATACTTAACAATATTCTGATTTTTAGCTATGTTAGCTAAATTTTGAAGTGTCTTATACTTAACAGATGTTCCAGCAGAGGTTTGTGATAAACTGGGAAGTAACCTAAGTTAATCATTGCAGTTTATTTTTCTTTAAATTCTAAATCTTCTTTGAAAGATACCTCATCTTTTTTAAGCAATAGAACTATAGATGAGAGAACTTGAGTTCAGTATGTAGGCGGAGGAGTTATTTTGTGTTTGTTCTAAGCTTATAAATCATCAGAATGTTTTACGCAGCTGCTAACCAATACTGTAAAAGAGCCAGCTTCAGAAAAGGCCGGGAGTTGAAAAGTGGGGATGTTTCTGTTTTGAGAACTTAACACAAATGGAAGAGGATGTGTTTTCCTTTTAACCTCTGTTCTTTTTCAGAATAATTCATGTGTGTACTGCACTAAACTTGGAGCAAACATGGTGCAAGGTGAGAATGTGGATTGGTGGAGAGAGAACCAAGTTATGTCACTTTTTTTTTTAGTAGCACGTGTGATATTGGCTGTCAGTTCTCAGTCTGATCTTTCAGTCTTGCAGGAAGGACAGATTTGTTTGCCTTTTACAGATGATGTTTGCTTCATTGCTATCTCATCCATATTTGGAGATTACCCCAGAGGGTTTTTTTAGCCTGTCTGGCGGTGGATTGTAATGGAATCAGCTTGCGAAGTAACCCCGTCTGTTTCATGCAAGCATAGCTTGGTATCTTGAGGACCCCAAAGAAGCTGAAATTCAGCTTGAAAGTATCTTGTGGCAGCTCCTGAGTCAGTCACTTCGGAGAAGGGACAGGAGTACTTCTCTGTGCCCTGCCAAGCACCAGATGCTCAAATACAATGGCATTATTTAATAGTGACACTTTTGTATTACATTTTTCAAAGTCATCTTAGTAATGGCTTGAGCTTGCTAGTTGTTTGTTTACTGTATAATACTGTACCTTGCTATGGTCATTAATATTAAATTGGTGTCAAGACCTCTTCTCAGACTACTTTTTAGGGTAGTTTTAATAAAATTAGGATGGGTTTTTAACTTTTATTTCTGTATTTAGGTTCTTGGTTTTGTTTGTGCTTTGAGACAAGTGCAATAAACTAGATTTTTAAGAAATAAATTGCCGTGGTAAGACTCATCTGTTGTATGATTCACAAGAGTTCTCTGTGTCTGGAAACCGTCTTGATGCGAAAGACAGCCATGCTTATGAAAACCCTGCCCTACTGTTACCCCAGACTGTATGGTAATGGCAGTGTAAAGACCTGGATATTGTAAAGTTCATTTCATATATTTTTTTAATTGTGACAGGTGTGTCAAACCGGCAAAGGGTCATCTTCCAAGCAAAGGCAGTTAAATACTGCTCATATTTCAATATTGAGCTTATTGCCTCCGTGTTACAATGGTCTTGCTGTAATAGAAGTAAACGAGTTTATTTCCTTAACATGCTTAACAAAAATTGCACTTGCATATTAAATATTTTAGCTTTCAGTGAAGAACTTGCATGTGTGGCCAGAGCTAGAAAATGTTCAAGCAGAAAATACGCAATTGTACCACGTGCTGTAACTGCACCCTTCCTTGCATGTGAAAACAGCTGAGCTCAGCTGAAGCTGTCCTGTGTTTCTGGCCTTTAACTGTGACTGCAGCTGGGCCTTCAAGAGGGCACCTTGGCTTCACTTCCCAGAGAGGAGAACTGTTTCCTGGTGGAGCTGCAACCTGGGAACTTCATACAAGAAAGCATAGCAATGATTAATGACACTTCTGACACTTCAACCCACGTCCAGCCACAGGAATCCTGTTCAGACTCAGATGGCGATGTCCTTGCTAATCACCATAGTGTTTATCTTGACAAACCGGTTCAGCTGCTGCTGCTGGGTCCTGCAGGGAAGTGGCAGTCTCCTTACAGCACCAGGCCCTTGCTGTTACGCAGGAGAAATCCTTCTGTCACAGCTTAAGGAAGTTCAGGTGACTGCTGAGTTGGTATGAAACAGCTGTCTTAGATGTCTAAGTAACTCTTGTTTTTCTTTGTCTTGCAGCAATAAAAAGGAGTAAGATCATGTTAAATGGTACAAGGAAAATCTTTCACTAACAAATGTCAGAGAAAATGCATTAATTGCTGAAGTAAGATAGTAGAACTGTTGTTAGGAAACATCACTAAGAAAATGATAATGGGGAACACTGAATTATGGACTTCTGTCACTGTCTAAACAGAGCTTTATTTATACAGGTACAAAATGTCACTTTTGTTCCAAACTCTTTTTAGCTGTACAAAGAGTGTCTTTGGTGTGATGGACAAGAACTCCTCCCTTCTTCCCCACACGCACCAGACCCCATCAGGAGGTCTAAAGCCCATAACTTCTCTACATTACTTCTCAATAGATGAGTTCTGTCAGATATCTCAAAGGCACTTGTGGGTTATTTCAGACTAGCGTGGCATTCTGGCTTATCTTTTTGCTCTTCTCTTCGAACTCCCTTTAATGACTAAGCTGCTGCTAGTTGTTTCTGCTAAAGTTCTGTATAGATTTCAAGGAACAACCTTGAGACAGCTGTTCAGTGAATGTTGTTCTGAGTGTAAATGCCTGAAATTCAAGTGCCTGCATGCCTATGCCTTTGCTGTGTTAATTAGCAATCAGAAAAGCATAAGTCATATATATTAAGAGGTGGAGATCTCCTCATTACCTTGGTGAAAAATACACAGTCTTCAGTTTTTACATTAACCAGCCCTGTCCACATCCCATCCCTACCACCAGGAGTAGAGAAATAAGATCTGGGTTGAGGATTTCTAACTGTAATATGCAAGATGCAGGTTGTATTCCTCTTACAGCCTTCCTGAAAGTGAAAGTTGTGTGTTGGAAATCGTATTATGGTGGCAAGTAGCCAGCAAAGAAAGCTGATGTATCCCTTGCCAAACCAAGTAGATCACTCTGATTGTTTGATAATGAGTAATTGTAGTTAAAAATAACCACTCTCACATCAGCAGAACAGAAGAGAACTTGTAATATAGAGGACTAGATACTAATTGCTGGAAAGTGAAAGTTGAGTTGCAGTCATTATCTTTTGTGAATTATTACAGCCAGAGCTCCACTGATAAAGATTAAAATATCTGGATAAATGAAATTATCTCCTTAGACTGATGAGTGGTGATACCTAGGTTTATCACATAAATAGCTGTGAATTTCTCATCACTTGAAATCAAGATAGGAAGTGAGGTTTTGGGTTCAGTGCAGGAAATGTAGATAATACCATGGCTGGTATCATACGTGAAGCTAGGTGAAATTACCATTATGATTCCTTTGGTCTTTGAGTTTATCTGCCTTGAAATCTATTTGAATATGTCTATCAAAGTTGTTATATTAGCCATAAAGTTTAAATCCTGCTTGATGGTAGTGGGGGAAGAAAAAGCGCTGTAGAAAAAGTAAAGATCTGTTTGAGAAACTTTATGTTCTTATGCAACGTGGGCTTTTTTAGTATAAAAGCTGATACAATGATATTAAAATACCAAAAAATACTAAATCCTCCAAACTGAAAAAAGCCTTTTCTATATTTGCCCTCGGAAATGACTGAAATATACTGATTTTTATAGCCTCTGATTCTCTGGTGAAGGCACTGAATGTAGTGCACAACTGAATAGCACTGAGCAGAGCTGTAGTCATGAATTAATCTTTCAAACATTATTCACTATTTCTGGCCAATATAGAAGAAACCAGTGACTTATTTTTCCTTTTTAATACACCTTTCTCATAACCTCAGCTGAGATTCACTTGGGCAGCTAGAGATACAGGAAGGAGACTTCAATTTACAACGCTTGTGTTTTGAGTCTCATACCCGGTGAAAATATACCTACAGAATTGTGTTAATGTCCTGTACTTACCATCCTGAACTTGCACAAGTTGACTGCATGTTTTATTTGCATTCGGTGGACCTGTAGTCTAATCAGTACAGTGAGCTCTCTGTTGTTATGAGTGAGCACAGGTATCTTGTATACAGAATGGAGAAGTGGCAGAGATGTTATGTCTGTTAATGCACGAAATGAGAATACTCAGTAGATGACTCCTTGCTGAAGTTGTTATACTGCTGTATTTTGCCTAACCAGGGGCTGGATGAATTTAGCAAAGCTCCTCTGGGTCAGGTGAAAGATCAAGCTAATTAAACCTCTCCCAGAAAAAAATAAAAGACTGGGAGGAAAGTTCCAGGGCAGCCCCCAGCAGACTGCCTGGCACATGTGCCTGGCTACGCAGCAGGGGTATGTACAAAAAAGAACGAATTTGCTTGAACTGCAGGGGAGAAAAATGCAACTGCCAGCAAGAAACCCTACAATCCCTGGTTGTTAGAGGGGACAGACGAGCCAGCTGATCATGGGAAGTGCAAAGTAAGTAGGGTAATTGCTAGGATGGCTGAGATTTTACTTGCTCAGCTCCCACGCTTGTCTTGCTAAATCCGTTCTCTGCCCCAACAGATGGGCTATAGTCTGTTCCCTCCGTGAGCTGCACCCAGCGCTCCGAATTGGGAATAACAAACATGTGAAGCGGCGGATCTGCACTTTGTTCCGTGGTGCTGTGGTGAAAGTCAGTCCTTTTAAGTTAAGGAGTACATGATAAATGATCAGTGTAACACTTTGAAATAACAGGTTTAGCGCTGTTAATTCACTTTATAATTACTGTAATAATAATGCTGACCTGGTTAAATATTAATATTGGTGCCATAGGTACTTGTGTAGGAGATCTATCGGGCTTCAGATCTAACTAGCTGGTTACTTAAAATACTGTCAGCATGGGGTGTGCGTTTAAAACAACAAATCTGAAATACGTATTTGTCTGTACTAAGAACAGATATGTTGGAGAGCTGAATCCTGTGGCTTTTAAGGCCTGCTGACTTCTTTTCATACTGCTCCCTGCTTAGCGGAGAGATCTTTCTCCTGCCCTTCCATGCACAACTACATGATCACATGGCACCCTCATAGAGTGTTCCTGGGCGAGAAACACAGGACTGCATAGAGGCAATTCTGAGTGGGTTGTATGTCACCTTCTTTCCTTCCTTCCTTCCTTCCTTCCCATCTTGCCACTTCTGATGGCTCTAGGACAGGAGCTGAGGTCCAGGGAGGCAGCGAAGCAGCCCCTTCTACTCAAGCTTTGGTATTTTATTAAAACTGACATTAAAGCCAGCAGGTTTTTGTGTTAGTTTGAACCTTGTCCATAGTCTTCTGCAGCATGTTTTTCACCATTGCTGGCAGCTCGTAATATGGTAACTTCTTAAACCTGATTTTATTAGAAGACTTTCAAGATGGAAGGTGACAGATGGTTGGTGTTGGGTTTTTTTTTAAATGGGCAAGAGATGCTGTGTCTTGCCAGATGAGTTTTAAAAGCATACTGAGCAAGGTGAGCTCAGCTTTCACTTAAAAGGCCATGCTTCATTCAATCCCTAAATTTCGCAATCATACATCCAGTGCTTTCGCAAAGCCAGTTTTAGGAGCAGGTTGACATCTAACTGTCAGGTTCAGAGACCTAAAGAAGAATGTTGTCTCTGCAGAACTGTACTGCTGAGAGCTAGACTTCACCGCCTACCATAGCACATTTGTTCTGGGCAGCACGGACAGGCCCATAGCCTACATATGATGCCCTGCCTTCCGTGGTGGGTAACAGGAGTCCTCTGCAGGTCTCGGCAAGTGTGTAGTTTCTTAGGTCTGTCTCTGAGGATTCTTGTTTTAGGTCTAGGGCTCCCTCCTACAGTTCCTGAAGTCAGCCAAAGTGGAATGTGCCTGTGTACCTACATGATTTGCATATCAGTATCCTATTTGCTTTCTGCATTCAAGATCCTCATCTTTCGTTACTGAGCTCTGTTAGTTTTACAAGTATGAACTTGTACAGAGTGAGTAAACTTAAAATAGTTATTTTCCAAATTCTTGAGTGGGTTGGCATGGGTCACCACTAAAACTTCCTTGCAGATTTTCCTGCACTTTGTCCATCAATCTTTTAGTAAAAAGCACTGCAGAAGTTGTACACTTCTGTAAACCAAATACGGTCCACTTGTCAGTGCCTGATGGACCATCGTTTGAGGATCACTGCTCCAGAAACACTGTTGCAGTAGAAATGTGTACATATTCTTGCTTTCCCAAAAAGAATAAATGATCTGACAACTAAGAATATGGGTTTAGTTTTGTTTGTTAACATTGGTAGCATTGATTTCTTAGCCTATATTGAGCTGTTTTCCCAATAGCAGATTTGCAATATCTGAATTCAGTTGTCATGGTGAAGCTCAAGAAATACTGGTAACAGTTATAACCAGACTGTGGTGACTAGGAAGAAAATAAGCTTTTGATTATTTCAAAAAATTACTTTGTGAAAACACAGCCAGGCAAGCAGGGAATAATGGAATGTTTGTCTTTCATGTTTAGTCCTATATAAATCCACGGCAAAGCTTTCACTACAATGCATCTGGATAAGGCTTCAGGAATAGTAGTAGGATCTAAGGCTTCACCATATGAGGTCTCTAGAGGCAGCTCTGCTTCTGTTCAGCTAGGTAAGGGATGTATTTGGAAGCCAACCTAGGAAAGTGATTCTGCACAATAAATGCGTCTACTTTGTATGAAGTGATAGCCAGGTACGGAGTGTCGTTCTTCCTTGGCAGTCACTCATAAAGTTTTAACATGGATGACATTTGGGGAAGGCACCATCATTTTTTTCCTCTCTTTATCCCAGTGTCTCTGCTGTAGTCCAGACAAGTGAGGAGTGTCTTTGGAAGCCGTTCTGTGCGGCTGGTTGGGAAACAGGAGCACATCTTTTCAAAAGACCTGGGCACCTCTGTAGTAGGTTTTGTATAGTATTTGCAGTTTTGGTCCCGGTTCAGGGTGAAGCTCTCTTGCATTGTGTAGTGCTAATGTAGTTTCTTTTCCCCCCTGATATTGATGTGTTTATATCTAGGTTACTATAAACAGCTGGAAGCACCTGAATTTCAGGAAAGAGGTTCCAAGAAAACCAGTATTAATAATGAACTGAGCAGAGATAATGACTTGGGGCGGGCAGGAATAAAAGCCAAAGAGCCTTTAAAAAATACCTGCCTTAATCCATGGTTGCTAGGGTGAGTAGAGGTAATATACTTTCAGGAATGCTGAAGAGAATAATTCTGACTTGTGGAAGAAGAATGAGGAAAGGAGAATCAGGCTTAATGGCAGGAAACATTTTCTCATGGTAAGGCTGATTGGGTTGTGCTGTTGTCAGGAAATGGTGGCAGTCCCATTCTATGAAGCATTTCAGACTGGACAAAGGGAACAATCCCTGTAATGATATAACGGGGTCAGAGCCACTTAATATTTTGTTGTTTTGCTTGATTCTTTTATGTAGGTGGTATCAGCTTGTTCTCACTTCTTGGAGTACTCATATCTGTTTGGTAGATCTGAATGGCGTTAGCATAAAGTCAGGGCTTTTGAAGGTGCAGAACATGTGCACTTCTACTGATGTCATTGGGTGCTGTGGACACACAGCACTTCTGCAAATCAGTCCTCCAGCATTCAGGGCTTATTGATGGCCTCTGTGAAAACAGTGCCCTTTATTGTAGAGGAAGCACAAATGCAACCAGCTGGCTAGTAATACATGTAACATCACCTGTAATAGCTGTAGCAGAAGTGGGGTTTTGTTTGCCTGTTTTTATTTTCAGAATCGGTATGTCAAGAGCATAAGATGAGAGGGATTCATTTAACCACTGATGATTTGACATCACAACAGTATGGCAGATTTATAAAAAAAAGTGGTTAGACTTCCATAGTAAATCTGTTTTTGTCAAGCTGTAGGTGCTGGTTTCAATAATCTTTCTCCCCCAGAGGTGATCCCTCCACGAGTGGATGCACACATTTATTATCAACCTTTGTCTTCAACAGGTCTGAGCTGTGTGGTGTAACCCTTTTTTTATTTTTTTACCTTGTAATTTTTCACCAAAGCCAGCCATCTCATGTATTTCTCCGTGTTTTCTTGTGGTAGCAGCACTTCCCGAAGGGATGATCAGCAGTAAACTTGTCTTTACTTGAAGGCAGATGAGGAAGGAGGGCAGGCAAACAAGAAACAGGAATTGAAGGTTTGCTGCTGACAGACTTACTGTGGTTGTGTTGCTCAGGCATCACTTGGGAGTGGTTTCCAAATGTTGCTCAGAAAGGACTAAACCTGAGTGGTGAGCAGGGCAGGGTGACCTTCGCTAACTAGAAGTTCAGTGGGGTGTCAAACTTGAATTTTACCATGAGGGTGTGGGCTTGAGAGTAGCATGATGGTCAGGGCAAGTACATCCTACAGTATAGAAAAATGAGCAACAAACCAATAAAGAATTGTATTTTCCCATTGCAGAGGCTGGGGAACCGGGAAGGTGGGCAAAAATGCCATCATCATTGTGCTGGAGCTTCACGTTTTGATACCACAAAGAATACAGGTTCTCCATAAGCTCTGAGCTCGACTTGCTGTCACAGTGCCTGCAGCCCTTTGCCAGCTGAGCTAAAAGCCATCGGCTCAGATAGCCAAACTGGCTTTTTTCTTCACAGATACTAGCTTACAGAGGGAGGTAGGACACACATCTTTCTGCTACACTGTAGTTAATGCCTACTCAATAAGGCCACTTGTGGTCATCATTGCCTTTAAAACAGCATGTTCGGTACGTGTCCCATCAGGAGGGGTGTCTCCTACAGAGTCAGCTGCATCAGTGTCACGTCTGGATCTGAGTAAAGCTTCAGTGTAGCCTAATTAATGAATAGGGCCTGGTAAGGTCCCCGTCCAAAGCAGGGATTTAGCTGCATAAATTTCTATGCTTTTGTTTTAACAGGGAACCTACACAAGATTTGTTTGGTATCTGAGCAACCAGTTTCTAAAGCATCAAATCTGAAGCAGGAGGCAGGAAAGGCTTCTTTTGATTCTGGAACAAAAGACTTCCGAATACTCTTCCAGCTCGGTATCCTTGGTTTGGTGCGGCACAGTGCTGCTTTTCCATGCATGAACTGCAAATGCTGAAGAGGTGAATAGGTGCAGATCCAGACTACCAGCCGGGCCCTGTCACCTCTCGAAGTGAGTGCTCAGAGCTGCTTAGCACCCTCTGAAAGGCACAGCGTTTGCTAAGCAGAGCTTTTCCTTTGGAGTTGGAGGTGGGCAGAGCCAAGCTCTGTGTTACTCCTCCCCTCCTCTGCCTGGCTCTAGCTTGGAAAATCACTCCCTCACCTATCAGGGGCAGCAAGGCAATTCGCTCCCCCATTTTCCTCCTCCCATCATTCTGCAAAAGTGGAAAGAGGATGGGAACACTAAAGAGTCGGGCGGTTTGAGCAGAGTGCAGAGGATTGCAGTTCTCTTTTTAGCCCCGGCAGGCTTAGCTCTGCAATAGAGAGAAACATTTGCCTGATAACTCCCTGGTTTGTACAAGCAAAAATGCTGTTTGCAGGTACAGTGTGGACTATTGCAGAACAAGGTCTGCTGCTAGCTGGCTTGTGTTGAGTGAGTGCCTATGAAGAGTTAAAGGCCACTCTGTGGCCACCGCAGGGCAATGCTGAGCCAGAGACCTCTCTTGGTAAGAATATTTGCTGATACCACTTGAGAAAATGCTCCAGCTCAGAAGCTGGGATTTAACTGCTCTATGCCTCTCTAAATTGGAAAGGGAGGAGATGTGATGGGATTTGGCTGTTCATCATGTGGGCAATGCATCACTACCACAGGCATATCATTGCTAGGCATACATAAGCATGTACGTAAGCACAGCTGATACCGTGTGATACCAGAGAATTAGGACCTGGAGTTCTCACAGCATTCATGATGCAAGTGTTTGTGGTGCCTGGTCCCACTGTCTGCCTGGCATGCTGTCCTCCCCAGCTCCCAGGTGCCTCCTACTCTGCGCTTCCCCAGGGGTCTGATCTCACTGGGGAACTGGGACTTACCATTTCTCTTCAACAGTGAAGGACAGCGTGGATGCTGGCCATGCTCTTCGTCTCCAAGAGCAGGACAGTGAGCAGTGCTGGAAGGGTCCAGTGGCAGACAAGACTCTTAGCACAGGCTGTGCTGGGGGAGGGGGCTTTATTCCTCAGAGAAGGAATGGGGGGGTGGACTGTCTCCTGTTGCACACCCAGTCCGGGGTGATGACCCTCAGGACAAGCCATAGTCTCCTGAGAGATCAGACTGGCTGGAGCAAAGGGTTAGGAGATACACCTGGAGTCTTTCACCTAGAGCTTGGTGCCATGGCTGATGGGGTGACAGCTGGCTGACCTGTCAGGAAGGTTGGGATGATGTTGCTGGATGTGAACTGGCCATTTCTGGCCAGCACATTGTACAAAGCTCCCAATACCACAGCTGATGTTCTCCATCATGAAGGCAACCTGGGCAATACATGCACTACCTTAACTGTGCAGCTGGCATTTCGCTTTGAAGGAAACGATCTGGTTTTATCCTTCAAAATATTCTACCCACGAGTGACTCATCGAGTGACTCACCTGGTCTGCCCTCCCCGCAGCTCTTACCTCAGGGCTGTCTCAGAAGGTGTTTTCCTGCCAGGGCGTTCTTGGTCTAACCACAGCCCTGGTGCTGCTCCTGGCAGGGAGGATGAGGTAGCAGCAAAGCTGAGTCAAATCTTGGGCATCTGAAGGAGGAGGCAGAGCCGAGGGAGTGCCGTGCTCTCCCTGCAGGCATGTGAGTGGTTCCCCTTGCTAGCGCTGAGGGCTCTGCAATGGCTTTTTGTCAGTGGCCCTGTGGCACTCTCAGTAGTTTTCCTAAGCCCTGAGGTCCCAGCATCCCTCCTGCTGGGCAAGCCTGCAGGTGTGCTGTAAGCCGAAGAGGCAATGTGCCCCTCTGCTCGCAGAAGCGGTGGACAAGCAGTCGCTCAGGTCACCTCTGTTACCAGTTCAGGACTTTTGTCCAGCCTGCCTTTGGCCTTAGCCCTGTCTGTGCGTGTCGTTAACAAAGGACTGAAATCGGTCTGAGAGTCTGCATCCTTCTGCCTTGTCGCTTTGAGTCACTAACCATCAATAGCTTTCCTTGTTACAGGAGTGGGAGAGAGCAAGAGAGTGCTAGCAGATGGTTTGGGGGGAAAGGACATTCAAAACTCGTCTCCTCAAAAGGGACTTCATTCTCTCTCTTACTGTAAGTTAGAAATTACTGATCCTTTTAGCCTTTGCTCTAAAATGCTGCCTCAAACATTGTCAGGGAAGTGACACCGCATTAAAAATAAGAATGTGATGTAGTATAACATGTTTACTATAATTTACTTGCACCATTAAAAAGAAGAACGCTAATGATTATAAAATAAAGCCTGAATATTAAGAGCACGATGCCAAAAAACACCCTTACATCAAAACAGCAATTACTGCTGGGGCTGGAACAAAGGAGCAGAGGGACAATTTTGGGCAGGGGTTTGCTGGCTGTGAGAGCAGATGGGGCTGCACAGCCTTCTAAACAGGGTGCGGGTCTGCGGGCACTGCCCGGTCGCTGGGGTGTGAGCAGGAGCGGGGAGGACGGGCAGTTTGCCCTCGGAGCCGTGTGGCTGGGGGAGAGGAGCCGTGGCGAAGGGGACAGGAGTTGGGGAACCAGGCAGCAGGGAGGGTGCTGTCCTCCTCGGAGCTGGAAGCTGCTCCCTGTCCTGGCTGAGGCGCGCAGCCAAGTGCTTTCTGCCTGGAAGCCTCTCTCTTCCCTTGGCCTCCTTCCATTGCTTTCCACAGAGGAGCCTGAGGGAAGGGCTTGGCTGGCCCCGATGCCTTGCTTGTCTCCCTGTTGAGATCCGTGGAGGTTCCTGCCCTCGTGCTCGCCTCAGGTGGGGAGCGCAGGCACGGGGAGAGGGGCCCACGGTCTCCCCTCGTATCCCAGGCCTGCAGGGGTCTCGCCGTGGCTCAGAATGGGTTGCGTCAGGCCTGAATGTGGGGGTTGAACTTTTTGGGCCTAATACGCTTGCTTGAAGGAGAAGAGCTGATGTGCACCGTACTTCCAGCTAGAGTTGTAGTAAGGGGAACATAACCTTACAACGGCTGGTGCGAGTGGAGCTCGCCCAGCGCCCTGACTTACTGCCTCAGACTCCTGCTGAAGCCCTGGAGAGGCACGGATCAAAGCCCCTTTCTGCCTTCCCTGCTTCTCCGGAGTGGGTCTCTGCCCCCCTCCATGCTGGCTCAGATCCATTCTGGTCAGTTCTGGCATTTGCATTAGGAAGTGACTTAATTTTTCCTACAGAAGAAGGAGGCAGGGGTGATGCCAGGGGCTGGTCTGTGGTTTAGGGACAGATGAGAGATTGAGGTGATCTGGATGGGGCCTTTGCTTTGTGCAGCCACAAGTTCCTCGTAGAACCTTGGGCGCTTCACTGTTTGAAATAAGCTTGGGCTTAAAGCAGATGCTGCAAATCAATCAGATGCGGTAGGCCCAACACGGGAATTGCTGGCCTGTGGCATACGCAATTTAGACTACATGACTAGACTCTTCTGGCTTTAGCAGTAGTTCCTAAACATGGTGAGCTTGTCAGCATTTGAGGCTTCTGAAGATTTGCTTTGTTGATTAATGTGGTCTGTCTTTCAATTTATCAACTAAACCGCTGAGGAAAGAGATACCGGTCCTTTCAGAGGGCATTGGGGCAAGTGGGGGGAACCTTTTTATCAAAGCTAAACTTGGATTCATTTCTTTTAGCAGCAGTGAGGGACCTCTGATGTTTTTGCAAAGTGTATTTCTGTTTTCTGCTATGACTGCTGAGTTATGTTTTGCAAGAGAGCTCTACTCCTCCCGTTCCTGTGCTACACATGCATGTGTACCTGCTTGGTGGAAGAACCAGGAGTAAATCAATGCAAGCAGCAGCCTTGCAGCACCATAGCAGTGATCCTTGTGCATGGTAATAGAGGACAGTTTGATGTGGTCTGAGCAAGTAATAGGCAGAGTTTCCTTTTCACACATTGTAGGTGGAGGAGAGACCACCGAAGCTGGGCTGGGAATTAGCGGTGACCTAACCTCAGACAGCTGCTGACAGCACCCAGAGATGGAAGTACTGTTGCTAGCATAGGCGTTACAAAAGTTGGTTTGCAAGGATTTACAGTGCTGTTTAAATATTAAGCACATGGCATGGGTGCCTTGTTTGCCTAGTGGGGAGCATTGCTCTGAAGATGGAATGATGCAATGCACAATGATCTGCTGATGTCAATAGATTCGTTATATTGCAAGTCAAAAACCTGTACAACTTGCATACCAGACAGGACAAACAAGGATTAGGAAACAAACCTGGCACCCTGGTCCATTTCTAGTCTCCAGCTTTCCATGCCTCTGTGCTGGATCTTTGTCCTTGGTGTTTTCAACTTCATTTTCAAACCAGCCTATAATTGCAGCCATACCTATAGCCAAGGCCTCCTCTCCTGGCATGGCTTGCTCTCGGTGGTTTCCTGCTTCCTCTTCTCCTTTACTTGATGCCTGCCTGGTTGGTTTAATTTGCAAGACTTGTCCACATGGAGCAGCCTGTTCATGACCAGCCTTCTTCATCACCCTCTGAAGCTGTGTGAAACCCTCACATATTTGCGGCGGATACTCTTCTTCAGTGGTGCTGAGTGTTAAACTAAGCGTCTAACTGATGTTAGATATTCCATATCTATACATCTTCACGAAGGGAGTGATTTTCAGGTGTATTTAATACCTGGATCTTCTGCTAAAATTAAGGTGCCCACCTCTGGCAATGCCCATACCAGGAACAAGGGTGCAGCTTTTTTGGCAGGACAGTATGTCAGAGAGTAAGACTGAGGCAAATGTTATAGTAAGGGATTTTTTTTAGACTATTTAAACCACTTAGTTGTGTGTTCATGTCAATTTAAATTCTTTAACTACTAAATATTTGGGGTAAAAGAAGACTGTTAAAGATCCCAAATGCACCTTTTAAATGAGTTACTCAAAAGGACAGTAGACTTCAGCGGACTCTAGACAGGCTAAACTTTGTAACTCCTGAAATGTTTAAGGGAGCTGCAGAGAGGAGTCAACTGCAAAGAGTCAAAAATGAAAGCAGCCCAGTGCTACCTCTCTCCCCTTGCTTTCCAAATGACAGCGTTTCAGGCCTTTTTTACCTGTCACAGCAAATAAAACCACTTTGTACTTAAAGGTGGGTAGTATATGGATATTTTGTTTTGAAAGTGCTTGAGCAACACATGGGAAATATTTATTACATTTCATCGCTGTTTTGTGGTAGAAAGTAGTTTTTTAGAGGAACTGGCTGTAACTTAGCTTTTCAGGAATTCTGGCTCTATATACTGCCTTATATGCTTTTGAAAGTATTTCCTACAGATGAGTAATTTGCCTTGTATGATGTGATTAACCTGTGCAGGTAAGACAGAAGCTTTTACATATATATCCTTACCCCTGCGCTCTCATGGTGTTAGAACTCCGTGAATCGTTGTGGCCAGCTCCCTGACTCTAGCACTGGCAGTCCTCTTCTGCAGAGGCGTAACGACTGTCCATGTTTGCTTTATTAAGCTTGTCAGTGGTGTTGCAACTGGCACTAATTGGCATTTTTGCTGGCAGCCTGTGCCAAGAGGCGGAGAACTGAATGGGCTGTGGAGCACTGTGCTCCAAAGGTGGCAGAGGACAGAGACATGCTGGCAAGTCGGTCTGAGGAAAGCTGATGCCACTATTGCTCGGTCTGTAAACAAGGGACTTCTGTTCCCAAAGGCGAGAAGCCCCAGCTTTTTTCCAAGCTGTGACTCTGCTTGAAAAACAAGTGTGGACCCAGCTGGGTGAGTGAGCTGTGTAGTCACCGGTGTAGTTTGCCCACAGTTCCTCTCAGCCGCTCCAGATTAAGCATCCCAGACACATCAAGGAGCCACACGTAGCGAGGTCCGTCGGTGACCTTCAGCAGAGCGATCCCAGCATGGGCTCGGCAGCAGGCTTGACTTCTGTCCTGGAATAACAGGAGGGGTATAGCAGTTAGCTGACTTTGGACCCGTCACAACATACTGAGGGGACCCTTTCTGTTTGTTAAAGTGAATTACCCAAGAGCTGGTGGGAGGGCGGTAGGGAATCGCAGGGGCAGCTTTAGCCTTGAATTCCTGTTTTGTTAATGGGGGCATTTTAAGGTGTAGGATGTCCTGCCCAGCCTGTCACGCTGTTCTGATGGGTAATTACCCTCACAGCTTGGGAGCAGGAGCATCTTCCAGCGCTCAGTTCAGCTAACCAACGCCCCCCC
>Ga0065711_1002573_pt1 | contig 36781 bp, 24 predicted proteins | sample Hoacrofraction12_FD_59098 | JGI IMG/M metagenome (GOLD analysis project Ga0065711, IMG submission 59098) | Hoatzin crop microbial communities from Cojedes, Venezuela - Epithelial fraction 12 v2 (version 2) | ecosystem: Host-associated > Birds > Digestive system > Esophagus > Crop | place... | reverse complement strand
TCCTCTCTGCCCAGCTTTCCAGCCTATCCAGGTCACGCTGAATGGCAGCACAGCCTTCTGGTGTATCTACCACACCTCCCAGTTTGGTGTCGTCAGCAAACTTGCTGAGGGTACATTCTAAATCTTCATCCAGGTCCTCAGAGCAACTACACCAGGAGCAATGCCAGTGACCTCAATAAATCACCTGTGAATGAATCTGATGTCTGGAAGGAAAGGGCCTTTTGTGCCTCTTTTTTTGAGATTTAGTTTTGCTGCTGCAGATTAAGGCTTCAGCCTTCCTCTTTTAGGTACTATACCATATTATTTACTCAGTGTTCATGGACAAGCCCCCCTGAGTGCAAAGGACACCTCTCCCTGTGTTGCAGTGACAGACTGTCTGCAAGGGCTCATGAAAGATGATGCTCTCACACTGTGGCAGCTCCTCAGCAGTATGAGGGGCTGGGGAAGAACCAGAGCCCTCTACCCAGCAGCCTTCTCTTGCAGGAGCTGTTCTCCAAAGCTTCAGTAAAAGAGTGAAAAAGTAAAATACTTTCTGAGTCAGAAAAACTCTCTTCTTTGTCGTTTCTCTCACTAGATTAGCGGTGGACCTTAATGCTTTTCATGAAGTGCACTTTGCATGAGGTGAGACCAAAGATAATGCAAGGCAGAGATCGGAGGTGTTTTGCCTAGGCTAGGTTACAACGCACCAAAAGAAATGATATTTCCACATTTATGGGGTTCAGTGTGTTTCATCCTAGGTCCTTTGAAGTCCTGTCTAATTAAATCCGAGCCATTAACATCAAGATCTTGTGAAGAATAGGAACAGAAGATGGTTCAAAAGGCAAACAGTACACCTTGTTTGAAAGGGATAGGAACAGGATGATCTCGGGGATGACAGAGCTGGCCGTTCGGTTGCTAAAATACAGCAATCACCAGTCAGCAAGATAATCTGCATGCCTCCATAAGAAAAAACAAATAAAAAACAAAAATGTGTAGGAACTGGCATAGATTCATCAGGGGGAAGTTGTGTTAAACTGATCTAATTTCCTACTACAAGAGGGTTTGGGGCTTTGCAGGTAGAGGCGAGGCACTGTTGTCTTACATCTCAGCTTAGAAAGGCTTTTACAGTGTATCACACAGATTCTCATAAGGAAATTGAGGGTATAGGAGGGGTGAAAGACAGATTGGGAAAGCTTCAGCTGGGCCAGAAATGGAAGGACAAACCATGTGAGGTAGGGTCTTTCTTGTCATTTATGCTATTTGGTGCTTTTGTTAATGCCCTGAACAACAGATAACGGCCGTCATTCAGCAAGCTGCTGGATCTCAGAATGAGAAAGCACATTAAGAGTTGTCAACTGCGCAGAAGGGTGCTGCAGGATGAGATGGGATAATGGATGAAGAAATCCATCAGGAGCAGGACAAGAAGCAAAAACTTTCAGGGAGATGCAGATTAGGTAGCAGGAAAAGCTTTCCAGGACTGGGAATAGCAGGACTGTGGAACAACTTGCCCAGTGAGGCCTTTTTGGAAAGTTCACCGACAAACAAACTGTATGTGGGCTCCCTGCTCCTCCTTTTTTTTCTCTTCTTTCCTTTGTTTTATTTTCTTCCTGTTTCCTCCCTCCCATCCTGCAGGAGTAGACAGCAGCTTCAGGCCTCTTCCAGCTCAATGACGGTACAGAAGCCCAGAGGTGCTGAAGATAACTATTACCTTCAAGAGTGGGAGGAAGTGAGAGAGATTGGAGTGCAAGTTACGGATACATCTGACAGGTATCGTCACCCTGAGGGGATTAGCAAAAGACATTTAATTTTCACTTATCAACAACAAGCTTGCCCTACAGGGAAACACAGGAGTCCATCTCAGACCCCACCATTTAATTGCTTTGAGCTATCCATCCAGCGCTGCCTTTCACCTCCACAGCCTCCAAGGGTGCCCCTGCCTCACACATGCACTCAGGCTCCCAGATGTTGCCTACAGCAGGGAAGTACAATGCCAAGTGACTCAGGGTGACCTCTCTTCTGATATCCTAATGAAGACACGGCCCCTGGGAATCTCTGTCTGGAGGAGCTCAGCATTGCCACCCCTCTGCGCATAGTGGGTTACCCAGGGACCCCCTCACCACCTCCCCTCCACCACAGCCCGGCAGCGCAGGGACCAGAGGGCAAGCGCTGCCCTTCCTCACGCGAGGAGGGAAGGGAGGTTCAGCGCATTTGAAACTGTTCTCTTTTTGCAAATGTTCTTCTTCGGAGAGAGTGATTTCCAGCTCCCTTGGGACAGTCACCCGTCCCATAGTGGTGGAGGTAACAACTGGCAGAACAGACAAGCAGAGCCACCCCACTTCCCATGCTTCCAGCCGTGCCCTGCTGTGACTTGTTTCCACGGGACCACGGGAAGTGCAGTAACACCCTGACAAGAGCTGACACAAATGTTACACCATAGGGCACTGTTTGCATTTCCTCTGACAAAATATTTTGTGTTCTCATCCTCCTGAGTCGCAGCACAGGAAACTTGGCATAGCATTACCGTGGATTGTTGGGAACAGATTTGTTTCTTACTCTTTGGAGAAGGCATGAGCCACCTAGCTAAAATGCACTTTACACCACACTGCAAAAAAAAGCCAGTGCAAAACTTGCCAAAGCATATTTAAATCTGGCTTTATCATCCATCCCTGCTATTTCCTATGGATTAAATCATACTTTAAATGCATTGGGTGGAGATGGTTCCGAGGTGCACGAGCCCGAGAAATGCTCAGGGAACAAACTTTGCTTCCTGAGGATGCAGAACCCTGTAGAGTAAATGGCCAAGCCACAATTCCGATTCACTGATTTGCTCTAGGTCAAAGAGAAGTTAATTGTGTGACACCGCGCAGGATGTATCATCATTACCATTATTCATGTTTATTGTGCTAGTGTCTTAAGACCAGCCATGGATGGATCCTTGTTGTACAGATTAGCTGACGGTCCCTGACCCATGGAAGCTACAGTTCAATAACTAGAGAAAGGGTTGGGAAAGGCGACTAATAAATGCAAGCAGAAACATTCATGCATCGTATTGCTCTCAGAGTGCCTTACTTCATTTCTGTCTCTGCATGGGTAGGTTAAATAAGCATGGGTAAGATAAATGGAAAAGTGAATGCAGGATAGATGAGGAAGAGCAGACAAGACAAGAGTAATAAAGGAAAAATACACTTTTTTAAAATGAGTTTCTCTTTGACCCAGAACCTCTATGCTTTTGCCAGATCTAGAATCCAACCCATATGTTTGCACACGCTTTCTGCAGTCACTGCCCCATCCACCTGGGGAGGGCTTGAGGAATTTCTTGCGTGAGAGATGCAGGTTGTCTGTCAGCCACGCAGGTCTGTAAGTTGTTCTGCCTGTTTATGTCTTTCATCCAGCCACAGGAACACAACTCCTAGTTTGATTTCTATTACTGGCAAGTATCCATCTGCCAGTCCCATCTGTTCTGCTTAGCCTGCCTGACATACACAGCAGACTCAGTCCTGAGGGCAGGCTGACAAGGGGCTGGTGCACACTTGCATTTCCTACCAGTGACTGAAATGTATATACCGGCATTTTCTGCGGATGGAAAATGGGAGAGTACCCAAATGTCAGGGAGAGGCTTGACGTCAATCCTTCTAAAAGTCGGTACTTCACAGACAAGATGGCAGCCCCGTTTGGACCTTTTTATATTTCTACCCCTAATCCTGCCTCCAAGACAGGTCTCCTACTGTCATGTCTGGGAACCGTTGGGGTATTTCCAAGTTCTCTTCTCTGCCATCTGGGCATGTTCAGTGGCTTTCCTCCCTTCTACTTCTTGGGTGCAAAGGACATGACAGCAATCCATATGTGTATTCAGCAACTTTAAGTTTCAACATTTATCAGCTTCCATATGCTTGGATAATTCAGTGTCTCTTGACCTTTGCTTCTAAATCAGATACCAGATGATCTGTTCATATAGAATATTTATTCCTGATCCTTAGGTCACTTGTGAAGTGGTGGTGCCCAGTCCTCCCACACTGTCTTTAACCATTGCATAAGCAGCTGTATCTTGAAGGGCTGCAAGTGACCTGGAGAAGTCCCCTCAGCCAGTAAAACCACTGCTACTGAGACCTGAGAAATGTCACATGTAACCGTTACAGTTGTATAAGGGCAGTACTGAGGAGCCCGACAATGGACCACCAAGTAGAAAAATTATGTCTCTCATCAGCTGAGGTGTGCACAAGATACTCAGAGTATTGTGTGGATGAAACTGAGTGGATGGGGCAATATCCAAATATAATATCCAGTGGTATGACACTAACAGAATAAAGGTATGACTAGTGTTTGTAATGTTCATATGAGCTAAATGTATGGATATCTAGCCAATTAAAGCAAAGTAAAGTAAGTGGTGACAGAAGATGGCAACCAAAGAGAACACATGATGCCATGTAGAGAGGAAAGATTAGAAATGCTTATAAAGGAAAGCCTTGCTTTGAGTGTAGGTTGCTGGACAGCCAGTCCCTACCCTGTGCTGCCTGATTACTGGCGCAAAGTCTGCCTGTAGCTTTTTCGCTTCGTGCCTTGGTATGGAAACCTGCCAATGAACCCTGCGTTCAGTTGGACTGGGCAGTTTGTGGAGGCCAAGTCCCGGGTTAAGATTAGGGGCACCCTCTGCACTAGCTGACTGTGGCCAGGTCGGAGCATCCCCAGCACAGAGTGCTGCGTGCTGCCTGCAAGCCCCTGACCCTCCTGCTCTGGGAAGGACTGCCCAGAGCCCAGGGGCTGTAAAACCTGCCAGCCAAAACTTCTCAAGAACCCCCAGTTTTGGTTCCACCCTCATAACTCTGCTCATGGCTAGCTCCATAGATCCATCTGCTGTGTTCCCTGCCCTCTGCTCTGCAGCTTAGCAGGTCTACACACAGATTCTAGTAAGGTTGCAGCTAAATGACACCTTATATCCATACATCACGTTTTCCTTCCCATACTCAGTGTAATGTGGTTTCTTTTAAAGGACTGGGCTGTCTTGAAGATACCAGTTTAGTTAAAGTAATGTATAAAAAACGTATAAAAACCAGGCAGTTTTCCTAGTAAGATTTGGCACCTGATAGCAACTCTGAACATAAGTTCCCCTCTGTGGTAGACTAGCAGGGCTGTATCCCTGGGTTCCACATAAAAATTTGCACAGCTCATTGTATTAATCAGTTTTTTGCAGGTCATGGCTGCTTCCACACCTTTTCACTTGTCACACAGGAAAACATATGGCTCTTATGCATTCTTGCTTTGTATTTTCCAAATTAATGTGTGGATCCCATTGCCACACCACTTGCAAGCTGTTGTTTATTAAGCAGTGAGACACAGGTGTTTCGTCCCCCTTTGTGCCAGCGTAGGAAAACGAACATGCAGAGATGGAGTCCATTTCATGCTTCACTGCGTTCTGACCTGTAAGGTCCCTGGGTTTTGTGTGATGTCCATGGACATGTGCAACAAGCTTGCTGACTAGAGGAAAAAAATCCCCCTTCTTGTGGGTGAGTTCTGCAAGGTGATTAAAGTTGGTCAGATGCACATTAAAAACATCCTGCGGCTCTGCATCCCTGTAATTTGTGGCTGGCGGGCAATCGCAGAGGAAGCAGTCAACGAGTCCGTGTCTTCTCAAGGCACTGTGCCTCCAGAAAGGCCTGGCAAGTGAGGAACAGCCAAAGGAGAGCAAGATAGCATTCATATGAACACCAGGCAGAAGCACCCATGTTGCTCCGTCATGTCTGCTCTTTGCAGATCATTGGGTTCAGTAGGTTTTCAAAGGCTAGAGCTTTTCTTTTCTTTGCCAGGGGCAAATCTTCACTTTGCTGAGGTAAATATGTGGCAGCAGTGGTTCAGAATGAAATCTGTGGGATTTGATGTGTTTCGCCTTTCTCGCGGGCTCCCTAAGGCCCACAACAGTGATTGTATTGAGGAAACCATCAGAGTCTGCAGTGCTGCATCGAAAATGCCCATTAAGCAGCACAGTGAGAAAGAAGAGGGAATGCACTTGGGGAAAAGACCTGTGGAGAAGGATGCAAGATGAAATAAGTTACCTCTCTGATGGCCTTCAGTGTTTCCAACTCAGATGTCACATTCTGCCCATTCTGGACAGGGTGTACCACAGGGAAGGAAACCCAGCTCTAGTGGCTGTAACGTATTTTCTATGGTTTCACAAGGTATTTTGCCTCAGTTGGTCTGGTTTTTATACAATAGCCTGTCAAACGGAGTCATTCCGTTGTTCTTTCCAACAGTTCTGATGTACAGCATGTGTTGATTATCTCATTTGGATGAATCTGAGTTCATTTATAAGTTGCTTTGTTTTGACATTTTTTTTCCATTTCTTTGTTCCTCCCTTCTCTGTCTAAAGTGCACAAAATTGTTTGTAGAGGGAAAAACACATAAACAGTGTGATTCAGTACAATAAAGAACAGCTTGTTAAAAATGTGCTTTTGGTGTATGTGGAATTGAAGCTTTTCCTCTTTCTATCACGCCTTGGTACAGAAAATATTAGCTGAGGTTGCTCTGGGACTTCCATTAGAAAACCCGCTTTTCTTCTGCCTGTAAAATTCTTAGTTTCAGTTGAAATGATGTGTATTTTCCTTTAAGCTGAAGACAACATTCTACAAAAGTTTGAATCAAACTCATACACCTATTTTTTAGTTTTATGGAACTTATCAGAAACAAATCTTTCTGTGATGATTAGCCATGGGATGGAAAATCTCTTTATTCTTTTTTTTTTCCTTTCTTCTTTTTATCCAGCTCAAAGGAAGGCAATGAGAGCTTTGCTATCTTTCCACAGAAACAGAACCAAATCCCTTCCCTTCAGCTGACAAATTGCGTGTGACTCATTCTTTTGAGCCAGACCACCCTGCAAATGTGGGCTGCCATCAAAGTTGGCTTTAACTCATGAAGAGTTGAAGTGACTGAACATCTGTTTAGTAGGCACAGTTGTATGCATTCACTGAACATCAACCTACATGTCTGGGGCTACAAACTGACATAAATACATCTAATGAATGTTAATTATGAGGTAGTGTTTCATTCTGGAGATCTATCACCGCATAAGCTTCCTTAAAAGAGTACAACTGTCTCAGCATTGAGACTGATGTGTTGGGGCCTGCTTCTATGGCTTCACTCGCCCGGGCAAACTGCAGAAGCAAGAATGCTTTGAATAAATAATTCAAAGTCGACACTCTGAATAACAAATAAATAATGGCGTGCTAGTAGGGATGCAGTTCTGATGAGCAGCTTAGGAACCACCCAGCTGCTGGGAATGGTTTGCATGAAGGGGAGGGGTGCCATGCTGAGGCCGAGGACAGATCTTGGGGCTGGGGAGGGAGGAATGGGGGCTCTGGAGTCCCCGTCACCCCCTGCGTCCCCCATCTCCCCACGTTCCAGGTGCTCGTGCTTCCCAGGCAGCAGGACGAAGGGCGAGGCGTTTGCCCTGAGCCACAGGAACAGGGATGGGGAGCCCGGGCTGGACGGGCAGTGGTGGATGGGGTGGTGGGTGGAGTCACCAAGGGCTGGGAGGCTGCCCTGTGGTCGTGGCACTGTCTGTGGGTGTAGGCACGGTCCTGTCTCCTCGCCGTGCCCATCCCTCTGCAGCTTGGCCGGGCTGGGGAGAGGGGAGTGGATCTCCCTTTGCTGCAGAGCAGCCATCATAAGTTTTCTTTGCAGGGGAGAAGATGGCTTATGTGTCAGATCTGGAGGGGGAGGCTACAGGCTGGGGTGCAGAGCATCAGGACAGGCCAGAGCAGGCAGCAGATGTGAGCAGCGGAGGAAGGGATTCATGCATACATAAAAGAAAGGGGAACATGAACTAAAAATATTACAGACCACTGCTACAGAGAAAGTATTTCAGGGCCTTCTGTTCTTTCTTTATATAGAAAAAAGGAAATGGGGACAGACTCTGGAAATAACAGGCCACATCTTCCTGAAGAAGGAATCCATTTCCAGCCGAATGAAACGTGTGGTTGTGCTGCTGCAGGAGCTCCCGAAGGTCAGGGGTACCGCAGGATTCAAACAGGGGACAGAATTCTGCACAGCAGTCAAGTGGTTTATAGGGAACCTCTGTCCTGCTAATGAGCAGACATCTCAGAAATGTCACAGAAAAGCTTGCTGTCATGAGATTTTCATCTCAATTTGCAGACACAAGAGGCTGAGGTGTTTTATAGATAGATTTCGAAAGAACATCTGATGTTTGGATGCTTATGTATATATAGCCTTCTCCAGCTGGGGCTTTACCCTTCTCCAGCAGAAACACTAGCATGAGGAACAGCTTTTGCCGCTGCAGATATGCGAGGAAAGCAAACACGATCAGATTCATCAAGCTGTTCCCTTAGCGCGGCATGAACTTTAGCTTTAGAGTTTCTGTGAAGAGAATTGATCAGTCAGTCTCTAGAAGACAGAAACCCTTAGGTAATTAGGAAGATGGCATTATTCAGAAGCCTTTGCTTTTAGTACCCTTTAACGAACTGTTGGGTTTGGGTAATTATAGTCCTTGGGGGACAGGTTTCAGTGACTGACAGCCCCCAGCGATGCTTAGGCCTCATCGTCCCAGCTGCACAGAGAAGTGAAACCGCACACAGAAGCAGTTTTTATTTGAATTTGCAGCAGCAGGGATTTGTGTGTGTGTGTGCTTGTGTGCATGTCAGGTTTTTTTCAGGTTTATCGGTTCCAAATATAAGAGATAAGTTGTGTCCACAACATTTCCCTTACACCAGCACCAACACCACTTTTGGAGACCATGAGCAATTAATGTACTGTGATATTTTAACTCCTTTCTTACTGATAAGTTGCTCTGAAAACTCACCGAGCTGAGTGCAAAATCCATTAACTTGTATGCACCATGAGTACAGAATATGAACAGAAGTACAGGCTTTTATTCACCTGTTTAAAGAAAGGAAAAACATTTGCTAAAATTAATGGATGTGTGCAATTATGCAAGACTCCTGTATATGAGAAAATGTGGAACTATTAACATTAACATGTCTCTCAGCACAGTACGTAGGGCTAGAAATAAAGTGTTAATGGATGATGCTGCTCTGTAGTTTACTGCAAAGAATTTTCATTTGGGGCAGAACCAGCTACACTTCTTGTTCTGAATAGCCCAAGATATTTCAGTATTTCTGGAATTTTCCACATCACTTTTCTGTGAAAGAACTGGGAGTTTCCACGTATTTTCTGCCGAGTTATTTGGTGTTATTCTTTTTCTTTTTATTTTAATCTGAATTCCGAATTTCCTGGATTCCAAATGTCTTTCTGACAGAAGATATTACCCATCAGGTTACTGATGTGTATCTCTAACCTGAACACCACATTAAGTAAGGAGATTGATTGGATTATCAACTCTTCATTAGGCTTTCTCTTCTCATTTTAAACTAACATCTGTGTTTTCTTATTTAAGATTTTATAATGCCATAAATAGTGCAGGGTAATTTCTTACCACGAAGTTTTAGATGGACAGATTACAATTAATTGAGAGCTGCCTCTGGAGCCATTTTGAGATGTTCTTTTTTATGCTAAACTATCTGACTAAGCAGTCATCCAAGTGAGAACCAAGGACTCAGATTCATAAAACAAGGGCAAAAAATGCCTCAGAAATGAAGTCTGTGGAGAGGTGGAATGCTTGTGGAGGTGCCTCACAGGCTTTAATTATGTATGGGCATGGCGTAGGGATGCATCATCCAGAGGTAGCTCTGATCAAATGAGCCTAAACCCTGGGAAAAATTCAGCCACGTGAGTAAGCTATATTAGCTTTAGCAAAACAACTGGCTGGGAGGGCAGCACTGGGCTGTGTGAACGCACCCCAGAGATGCACCCTGAGACAGCATGGAGATCAGGGACATGAGGCTTAACCTTTTAAGGGAACGAGGAATTTGATCTGAAGATAATATTTCAGGTGAAATACCCTTTCAGCAGTTAGGGTGAACGACGGCTGTCACACATCCAGCCTTACACAAGTGCCAACCTTTCAGTCCATACATAGGGACCATATGAAGATTTCTCTCTCTCTATGACCTCCCTGCTTCACGTAGGGCAGCCTACCTTTCCTGTGCTGCAGAACACAAACTCTTCCCACCCAAGACAATTTCATCAGATTAACAGCCATCAGTACTGCCCAGCCAAACACCTCGGTGCTCCCTGTAGCAGTCCTGACCATGCAGCGTAGGAATGATGTATTATAGAAAGCTGCTGATGAGCCCAGGGACTTGCATCTGCTCAGTGCTCAGCTTCCCACAGTACCATTTTCTCTGCATCCATTTATCCCTTAATTAGTGTGATGCCACATGAAAGCCCATACTATCCCACATTTTCTCTCCTCATTGAAGATGTTCCCAGTGTATTTAAGTCCTTCTTACAAACACAGCACAGCAATGCATGTTTTCATTTGCTCCCCTTGAATGGTATAAGCACGAACAAGGGATGCTGGTTTGAAGGGTGACAAAGGGCCAGGAATGGATGCTGTAGCAAATGGCCAGTAGCATTTAGGCTCACAAGCAAGTGGCAGTTATTTGAACCTGATGGTTTCTGACCTTCTGAGGCTGTCAAACACCGGGGTCATATTATGATGCAGGTATAGCTACAAAAATTTTGTATGCATACGATGGTTCCTCATGATGTTGTGTATGGTGATGCACACTGTGGTGCTCAGAGGGCATCCTTGTGGTCATTTGAACCACCAGAAAAGGCAAAGGACATCAGGAAAGAGGTAAAACAAACTAGCAGAGGTACCATGTGGGCAGAGCACAGGTAGCGTGCATGGCCCCTCACGGGCAGCAGAACGTGAAAAAGAGGAGTGGGTACCTGTGCAGGTACACCACTGCCTGGCTGCTCACACTCATGGACAAGCAGTGAGAAAGGTTCTTCCAAAATGAAGAGAGACGTGAAGTGGCAGTCTGAGTTTTAGTCAGCTTGCCCTTGCCCACCGAAGCTCACAGCCACGGCAAGAGCAGACTCTGTGACGTGCCGTGGGGTAGGAGCAAAGCTGTGTCCTTTTTGGCTTTGCGTTGCTAGCCAGAAGGTGCATGAGGGCTCATGCCATTGCGGAAGGTGGTGGAGCTCAGCCAAAACAGGCCTTGAGTGCTAGTGATGCACAGCCACCTTATGTATAAAATAAACTTTCTGTTGTCTAATCTTCCTAGCACAGGGCAGGATGGAGAGGAGGCAAGCAGTGAGGTAAGGGGGGCAGGGGAGAGAAAGAAAGAGAAAGGACAGTGCAGGAGAGAAAAAAAAACCCAAAGAGTAACTGGATAGTCACCCAGGATACACAGAGGGGAGAGAGAGGCAGTCCCAGGAGTCCCACTGGGTCTGCCTGGTGTCTTAGCTGCCATCTGAACCCACAGTTGGATCCTTCCTCCCCTAAGCAGAAGAGATCAGCTCCACCTTGATGCCAGCACTTTTCCCTAGGTCAGGAGAAAATAAGAATTAATTCTTCAGCTGCCAGGCCCTGCCTGAGATTGTTAGCTGCTCTGATTGCTGTGAGGCATAGAGGCAAGTGCTCAAGCCTGCTCCTGTTCCAGGGAAACTCCCACTGCTGAGATTACCCAAGCCTGCATGATGCGTAAGATCTGAGGAAGCCCAGTGGATCTCCCTGATGAGTAATTTTGTTCATTTGTTTGTACAGATGCTAGCAAAAACCTTAAAACCTTAGTGTGGGATCTCTGGTTGCTGCACTGTCTGGTTTAAGAGGCTTCCTCACTTGCATGTAAATTTGGTTGTTTGCTTCTGGTTTTCTGTAACCATCCTTTCAGCTGATCCCACAACTGCAACAAACAACCAGTGCTAGACCAGTGAAAGCTAAGCTCCTAACAGTGCTGTACAACTTGTTGGAAATGTGATGCCCCACAGGAATTTGACATCCCATTTCAGAATGCCAATGCTGAAATGCATGAATATTTCTCTGAACAATTATTCCAAGTCTCACCTGACTCCTATTCACAGTGTCTCAGATCTAGACCACTGAAAAATGTTCTCTGTCCCACCACACAGATGGTGTTCCTACTGCCTGTGTTAAAAGACCTAGCAGTGATGTTCAAAGCTGAAACAGCTCCCTTAGCTTTTGCTCATGGCCCAGTCAACACTAGAAGGTGGAAGAAACCTTCCTGCTACAAACTGTATGCTGACCCTAGATGCACTTAACAGGACTACCAGGATGTCTTCACTTGTGAACTGTCACCAAAAGTGATGTGATTTATGTCTTACTGCTTGTGTGGAAAATGGCTCTAAAAACTTTCTCTTTTTTGGTATTGTCTTTTTGTCAGTGGTTCGCTTTTCAGACAGTTCTTAAGCCGTCTGGGTGTCACCTTGTGCATGGCTCCCAGAGGTGGAGCGAGACCGCTTGGGTGCACCTTCAGAAGAAACGTCCACGCTGCACGAGAAGCAGATGCATTTAGCTCATTCAGGCATGCAGCACAACAGGCAGGACCGATACCTCTCCAGCTTAAGTGGGCAATCTTGTTCCACTCATCAGAAGATGGACCAGCAGTTTATCCAACAACACTGATTCTTCCATAGGCTATCAAATCGTGGTGTCTACATACTTAGCAAACAGTGAATTAAAAGGTAGCAGATCAATAAATACAGTGATTTCAGTTGACATGGAGACCTGGATAGCGTTCAAAAGATCTTGAAGAACAAACATGTATATAAGGAGAGAAATATTGGGCAAGAAAAACAAGGGGTTTACTGTTACTAAATGGACTCTAGCTGTTGCTGCTGTTTTTACAGCAAATGATGGGAAGTGTGAAATTAATTTAGAAGACAGTACTTTCCTTGTCTGGATTAAAGCTGCACTATCTCTGTCAACTTCCCTCATCAGCTTTTTGAGAAGCAAGGAGTTTCTTGTTAATCAAACCCTGGAGGAGTGAGTTTCCAAAAACCACATTTGCAATTATCTTAAGCATGCTATGCTGCAAATCCTATCCCCCAGCCAACTCATCTGCGTATCTAAATGCCATTTTCTGTCTCTTCTGTACAAAACCAGGCCTGGACAGGCAGAAGTAGGAGAGGAGGGATGCTGTTAAGGCGATCTCTCTCAGCCCATCCATAAAACAGCAGCCACTGGTGTGGGTGCTGCTGGTGGAGGGGAGGAAGCAGTAGGGCTGGCCTGCAAGCTGCAGGGCGTACAGAAGGAATTTGATTTTGCAGATGGTGGTCTGAGCCAGTATCCCTCTCTCTGGTCACCATCCTGGAGGCCCTCAAGGGCTCATGCAGAGCAGCTGAGGGGCTGCAGCCTTGCTGTAATGTATGTAGGCACCGGTGCAAGCTGGCAGCATGGGGATGGAACAGGCAGAGCTTCAGGGAGCAGCAAGGAAGCAGGTGAAAGTCCCTGGAGAGTCTCCAGAAGGCCTGGTGCTCCTCAAGGGCCATGGTTCTGTTGTGAGCCATTTGGGGTTTGGGGGCTCCCAATGCCAGGGCAATGGCTTGCCACACGCTGGAGTCAATTCCAACAGGCATGAGCAGCACCACACCGCTAAAGTTTAGCTGTCCTAACCCCCCCTTTTCTAGCTTCCCAGTGCTATGGGTGCTCTACCACCACTGTCCCACTTGTGCCCTGCCTGAACGCTGTTTGCACAGTGCCCTGCATTTCACTGGAGCGCCCATGCCTGCTTATGACCCCACCCGTGATTTCTGCTGGCTTCCCTGCAGCCAGCCTTGCTTTCACCTCCACCTCCTGCCACCACCAGCCCCTAAGTGAATCTTCTGGAACCAAGCTCTACTTCTTTGGAGGGTCCTCCTCTCCCATGATGACTATAAGCGCAGTGGCTCCTCCTGTGTGCCCCACGAATGTTGTCCATTTCTTCTTCAAAACCAGATTTTTTTTCCCGAAGTCTTCCTTTATTCTCTTTGCTACTATTTATTCACCTATTCTGCATTTAGAAGAGGAGACAGCAGAGGAATACAACTGCATTTGAAAGTCCGTGCAGTGTTATGAACTAGACCCAAAGCATACAAGAAATGCCCTCTTCTCTTTCCACCATTGCATGAAATCTCCACTAAATTTTTTTAGGAAGCATGTAGTACCTCCAATTTTAGCATTTTAGCCTCGTACAAAGACCTTTAACACCACTCAACTAGAAAAGAAAAGAATCAGTCTCCATGGGAGCCATCTTTGTCTGCCTTGTTCCTCCTATATTCTTGGATTTCAACAGCATAAAATAGTCTCCCTTCCTATGCTTCAGATTCCACACATCAGTTCCCCTCCATGATGTTTCAGACAGAAGAAAAGACTGTGAATTCTAGGTTTTAAACTTCAAGACTCTCTTGAGCACAGGCAAAGTTGCCATTCTGTTTTTTGCTATATGGAATTGTAGTTAAACATGATTGTGCATACATATTTCCTGTATTGCTGTTATGCAAAACATCAGCAGAAAAGTTTTGCTCCTTTTTGTCATTTTTCAAGTCTATTCTAGCATCCAAATTGATGAAAATCCTGTTTTGATTCAAACAAGATTGACTTGAGTTGGGATCAAGATTATTCACACCATAGACTCTTTCATCTCTCCAGGGAGAAAAGGAGGCTTCATTTACCTCAACATCAGTCCGGTCTACTGAAGAAAGGCTTTTTTAAAAAAATCATCTTGCTGCTTCTCTGTTCGGGGTCTTCTTATAACTCTTGTGGTCCAGACCATGGGGAAGCACAAAATCCCTTCACCCATTCCAACATTGTCAGTCACTCACCATTACTACCTTCCTGCGCAGACAGACTCTGGTCTTCAGTGTAAAGCTGCCTTATTAGATGTTGTGCAGATGAGGCACTGAGCACATCAGCGGTGTGTACATCAGCAGACACATCTCACCATTAACTTGATAAAACCCTCCAAAAGAACAGCACATGATATTTAAATAAAAGTGTGCTGCAATAGAGCAGTTCCGGCAAGAGAGGGCTGTCTTTTGGCCTTGTATCTATATGTGCTTGTATACATCACCAGCTCCTGCTGCCATAGTGAGTAGTGATAAAAGATTTATTTTGAGACAGTACATTACCTTGAATAGCATCACAGTCCTGGGTACTAGTGACAAATGAATAATTGAAGTACTTTTTCTGCCAATAGCCTTCATATTTGTCTATTGTAGCTCCTGCCAACAAGTTTCTGAACTAGTGTTTGTGTTTCTAGGGCATGAATTTACATAGAGTATGAACAGATATTATTTACTATGGGTTGGTTTTTTTTGCAGATGCAATATTTTTTATACTTTTGTTTCTTAAACCGTATTCCTCGGAAGCCAGAAAGCAAGCAAGCAGTCCTTGCACTGATTTTTAAACTGATGAATGCAAAGTGGCAAAGCTGATCAGTCCTACAACTCCACAGTAAATCTTCTTTGGAGTTTAGAACTTAATATGCTTACACAAGTGGTCTGCCCCTTTTGTATGCAAACCAGCAGCTAACTTGCACACAAGAAGGAAGCAACTCCTGTTTCAGAGAGGCTACATTTACAGGTCTATGCTGGTAAACTTCTGTATCGATCCTGTATCACCCAGCCTGTGTGCTGAATGAAGACCAAAAGGTAAATGACTGTTTAATTAAAGACTAGACATAGCTATTCTGGGGTGCTGTAGGAGTTTAACCGCACCACCACTACTGACCAGTGCCTGCGCAGTATCTGCACCGTCTGCCGCATAACCTGGCTGTGGCTGTGTGATGGAGACTGGGGGCCTGGATCATAAGGCGGAGGCAGAAGAAAAAGATTAAGACCAACTGAACCTTGGCCTATTTCCCATCTCTTTCTGAAGAGATTTATTCCTTGGAGGAAAGCAGGGACAAGCTGTCCTCACTTGAGGGGATGAACCTTGGCAAGGCCAAAGAACAGGTTTGGGAAGCCACTGTGCACCCATGTCACATCATGTGCAGTCTGCACAAGAACTGTCTGCGCTTCGGTCCTTAATAATTGAGACAGACAGAGACAGGGTTTTTAGAAATTAGTCTGACATATCACATTCCCTTGGCAATGACCAGTGCCAAGTCACATTGACTTCCACTGTTTCCTTCCCAGTCCAGACCTTACCCCAAGGTTGTCTCAAGGTTGTCAGGAGCCACGCTTCTCGCTTCTCCTGGCCTGAAGAGCTGATCTGTGTTGATGTTTGTTTGTGAAATTACTTCCTCCCTGGTTACCGCTGTCCTCGTGGAAGGGTGTCATATTTATTTTTATTGAAAATTATTGGCTAAAAATCACCATATTGTTTGGACACCTGCATTCATTGCTGGCTATCGCTTTGTGTTGTATATCCCTCAATGACTTCACCACTGACTTCCAAACCTGCAACACTGCCTTTCTCCTTCCTGCTCCTGGACCACCAGCTTCTAGTTTCTGGTCCGTTTCAATCACCCTCTGTCCCTTTCCCTCATATTCACCCTGAGCCCCCAAAATTTCAGTTCTCCAACCAAATCCCAAAACAGACTAGAAGCAGCTCCACAGGAGACAGGCCATGGACCACCCCACAGGGATGGAGTGGGCGAGTGGCTGTCACTGAGCGGAAATATCACCCTGAACGGTCAGGCAGCAATACGGTCCGGTGAGGAGAAGCTATGTGAAAATTTGTGTTAACATCTGATCCTAACCAAGGCTGTCTGCAGTACACAAGTCTTGACTCCTCCCAAAGGCTTTTATTACACATTTCTTCATTGCTGGGAGAGTTGCTAGGTCAGGAGATCATGAGACGTCTGCTTTGCCTGCCTAGATCTGCAGAGCTTTCCAGGCTGTTCTGCAGCTGCATTGTCTCACTCATGTCCCCTGGATTTTTTTTTCAATATGAATTCTGATTACACATAAAACAGCACACTATTAATAGACAAACACTGATGAAAAAAGAAATCAAAACATTAGTGGAGCTGACTGTACTGCACATTGATTTCAAAATCAAATTTTATAGGACAGCAGATTTGTGCAAGTCTCTTACTCCAATTAGGCTTCCAGCTACAGCAAGTGCTGTCAGCCGAAAAGAAATGTGTTAACAGTTCAGCAAATGCTGAATCACAGTGGACACCTTATAACTAGCCTATCTTCTTCCAACGTACATAAATTGGCTGTTGTCATTTTTCCTGCAGTGATGGGTGACATAATATACTAACATCAAGACACAGCTGTAAGAAAGTCCAACTGAGAAGAACACAATCTTAGTAAGTGTTAGATTTGAGGAGGGATTTATAAAACTGCTGCAGCAAATTCATTCACCATCCTCATTCAGTCATTACGCACAGAGAAAAGCACGTCACCAAGTATAGCGATGCCTCAGCCTCCTCAGCCGTGCCTGAAGACAGAGAATAACCCAGTCTGCAGGCCAGTGCCATGCATTAGTCACCAGGCACCCTTACCTTTGAACTGTAGATCTAAGCTCCCTTTTTAAAAGCAAAGGAGAAGAACAGTAACTGAAAATGAGCAATGCTGCAAGCATTTCAATCCACCTGGCGCCACAGACCTCAGCCCAAATGCAGACAGTTAGATAGAACGGTGTATTTGCTGCATAAATATGGTCAACTAGGAGTGCCATCCAGAGCAAAGGAGTAGTGCTTCATAACTGTCTCAGGCCTTCAACACTGCCGTTGTCGCAGGGTTCCAATTTGTAAGAGCTAAGGCACAGAACAACTAAGTACCAAGAACGTGTTGGAGCTGAGGCAAGTTTCAGCCCTAAAGCTTGCACTGGTAAGAAGAGGAACAGAGTTCACATTCAGACCATCTTCTTTAGGTCTCTGATCTAAACTCTGACGCCGGCCACTGGTAACAGAGAAAAACTAATGTTTAATGTCTCTGTCTGTCCTGTGTAAGAGATGAGGCAAAGTGTTTTTTCCTTCTGTGCAGAGGCTGCTTCTGTCAGAATAGCCCTGTTATGTGGCAGTGTGACCTGGTCTATCCCTCTCCCTGGTGAAGGATGACATGGCTGCACCATCTATCCCGGAAAGTCTCGCTCACCGGGGCATGGGAGGGCAAGCACCGCTGCAGCCCAGCTACCTGGGTCCCCCTCCTCGCAGGCCACCACACAGCGTAAGCCCAGTCACCTCCTAAACTACATTTTAAACCAGCTCAGTCTTTGCCTTCCTATTTCTGAAAGTCCACCACAGATTTTCACTGCTCTGATTTCATAAGAACATTCTTGTTTCCCAACCAAGTATATTGCTGACTGAGAAACAGTCATCTTGACCAGCAGGTACCAGCCAGGCTCACATGGTTCCCCTGCCCTTAGTTAGTGCAAAATGCCAGGGACTGCTGGAAAAGGGATGATAAGAGTGCTGTGATGCCCTACAACAGGACTGCTCACAGCCCTCTGAAAAAAGGAACCTTTTGCCAGGGCTCAGCTGCAGGTATTGCAAGGCAGCAGGGTAGGTAGAGTGGACTCCCGGGGGGTTGGGACACGGTGTGACATGTTCTGGAAAGGACAGGGGAAAGCTCTTTCCACCTTTATCTTCTTTACACATCCGTTCAGGAATCTGGCTATGAAGCTGCAGATCACTGCATCTGTTAACACAGCTGGAGAGAAGAAAAAGATACATTAAATTCCTGTTAAACTGACAAAGCAGCAGAGGCTCTGCCTCTGCTGAGAGTCTGGAACAAAACTTGAAGCTACCCTATCCTCCATGCAAACAGTAAAATCATGGACAGGATCCGGATCCCCTCTTCCCTCGCTTTTACCTAGGACTGCTGCTGGGAAGCTCAGTTGTGCTGCTGCTCACTGTTTACTTCAGAGACCTGCATGATATCCAGACTGTTTTTAAAGGCTCAAAATAGGCCACAGCTTGGCCAAAAATCTAAATTAAAACTCTGTTTCCAAGGTTTTGGCCAGAAACTTCAGCCGTCACGGCTGCAGGCTGGAGAGCTGGGCGCGCAGCTGTGCACGGCTTCCCACGTCCAGGGCCGGAACATTTTAATTGGGAAAGTGTGGGGAAAGCTAGAGGACCAGGAACCCGTTAAGGAAGATGAAGGCTTGAGGATGCTGGGAGGATCTGGGGGTTTCCTTTGACAGAGGTGGAGTGGTGGGCTGCTAGTGATCCTGGCCCTGCCGTTCATTGAGGGAAGTGTCCCAAGAAAACAGCTCTACAGTAAGAGACACTGTAGCTGCAGGGGTGTCCCCTTCAAAACATATATAAATAGAGTGAATGATGTATAATGCATGCCTAAGTACTTGCACACTTAGTTCCCAAGTACTTACACACTTAGTTTTTTGCTTGCTCCTTCCCGGTGTTGTGTACCTGCTGAGCTCACTGTCAGCACCAGTAAAGTTTCGCTCACTTCCCAGAGCAGTGAATTTGGCCTCTTTGTTGTTCCTGTTCTCTCCCAGGTGCCACCCTTGAACAGACCCTTTCAGGAAAATATTTCAGTCTTCAGTATCACGCCGGCAGACTTCAGCTAGAGAAAGTGGCTGAAGGCAACGCTGTGATGAGGGAGCGATGTACTTGGAGGGACCAAATTCTGAGCAACTGGTTTTGGCTTGCTTTTAGCTCTGAAGTCAGCTGCTGCTTTTCAGACCTAGCAAAGGTGCTACGTGCTGGAAACCTTGTCTAATCTTTTCCAGCCATGCCATTTAGTCTAATAAAAGACAGCCTGTGGAGGAAATTCTGAGAGTTACAAAGAGTAGCAGGGCACCCGGCCCCCACTGCTCCTAAATGGGCTACGAGGATGGTGAGGTGACTGGAGCATCTCTCCTACGAGGAAAGGCTGAGGGAGCTGGGCTTGTTCAGCCTGGAGAAGGGAAGGCTGCGAGGGGACCTAATAAATGCTTATAAATATCTCAAGGGTGGGTGTCAGGAGGATGGGGCCACACTCTTTCCAGTGGTGCCCAGCAACAGGACAAGGGGCAATGGGCACAAACTGAAGCAGAGGAAGTTCTGTCTGAACAGAAGGAAGAACTTCTTCCCTCTGAGGGTGATGGAGCCCTGGCCCAGGCTGCCCAGGGAGGTTGTGGAGTCTCCTTCTCTGGAGACATTCAAGACCCGCCTGGATAAGGTCCTGTGAAGCCTGCTCTGGGTGACCCTGCTTTGGCAGGGGGTTGGACTAGATGACCCACAGCGGTCCCTTCCAACCCCTACCATTCTGTGATTCTGTAAATGTCCCTTCACTGCGGCAGAGGTGGCTCTCAGAAAAAAGCTCAAGGGAAGATGAGCACAAAGCAGGGGTGCTTATTTGTGGAGGCTGCTCTAAACAAGCACCTTGTCTTACCCATACCCTTGTACTATCACGGTTATAGCACGACTCTCACTGATGTATTTCAGTCATGTCATCCACTTGCTGTTATTCTGGTGAAGCAAAAAAGGAGAGGACTCACGTTTCCACTGCACGGCCGCAGCATGTGCGATTAGAAATAGCTGCATATGTGTCAGTGGAAATTTCCAAGGGCAATACACAAGGTGCTTCCTCTTTTCTTTCATAACAAACATAGCTCTGGCAGCTTCCAGGCACAAAGATCTGTGTGAAAATCAGAACAGTCAGTTTTTAACTCTTGTATTCTTTCCTTTCAATATTCTCAATAAAAGCAAGAATCACAAAAATCTTCAATAGGGGATAAACAATCCTCATAGCATATAAAAACACCTCTTTTTAAGAGCAGAACTGTTAGAACTAATCTGCTTGTGCAAGAAGAAGCTTTGAAAAGCAATAAAAGTCTTTAAAATGAGCACCAGTGTTGAAAAGTAGATCAGTTCAAAATCTATGATTTGTTTCCTGGGGAATTTCATCCATGTCCGTCCAAATATGCACAGGCATGCTCATGCACACACACACACATAAATCTAAATACTTTTATTGAAACAATATTTTTATGACTGAGTATTTTTCAGCAGAAGTATTCTGGACTGCTCCACCAAAGAGTTCTTTTTTAAGCAAAGGAAATTGCGGAGATCCTCGACAGCATGAAATGTGTTTGCAACAATCCTTTATTATTAACTCCTGATGGTGCATCTGTTTCATCCTATTCAATAAAGCCTTTTACAGATTTTGACTCTTTCCTTTCTTGCAGCAGGCTAACGCTTCTCTCTGTAGGCTCTGGATGTAGACCCGTTTGTTTCCCTGTCCTTCTACGTGCTGTTGCTGTCCTGGATCCTTCCATCTGGACATCATTGATATTTTTCCCTGCCGCTTTGGTGCAGATCAGACAACCTTTTTTTTTTTTTTTTAACTTTGCTCTTAATATTGTTTGTGCCCTTAGAAATGTTTTTAATATTTCACTTCATACAACAGCCCACTTTGATAAAACCTGCAAAGACTGGTAGCGTTTTCAGCAGTCACACCTCACACTTCAGACGTATATCTGCCTGCCTTCCACTTTGCTTTAACAAAACACTTCTTCTCAGCCTTCCACCGCTTAATGCCACCTATTTCTTTTGCTGTTTTCACATTATTACCTTTCCATTAGCTTTAAGAACTCCACAGGAGAGGGACCATTAAAATATTTCTTACTAGCTGTGTAACACCTTTGAAGGTCTCTATGTTATCATTGCACCCCATAAATACCGGCCTTGAAATAAACTGCAACAATTTCCCCATCCTATACCCTGTCCATATGTGGGAAAACCCAAGCTTCAACCACTGAAGGTCCAGAACATGCACAGGGTGGATTTCAGGTGATATTTGTGGTAAAGCCCACGTTTAAAAGGAACTTTAACTCCATCCCTGAAAAATCTTGAACATTTAAGGGCTCCACACTTACTGGTGGGTCTTCCTCCAGGAGGGCAAAATCCCTGCAGAAAAAACACATGAACTCTCTTTTCTGCTTGCTGCTTCACCGTTAAAGGTTATGAACCTGCTAATTACTCTGGGAAAAAAACACAGTCACACTGTTTGCGTAAGGACAAGTCTTGCTGAGACAGGATGGTTCCCACTCATGCCAGCCCTCTTCAGCATTGTGAAACAGTCATTCAAACATGGCAGAGGTGTCTAAGTCTCATGCCTGTATCTAAACACAAGTATTCGTCCTGAACTACCTTACTGTGCCACCTGGGTGCAACTGATTCTGGGGACTTGGCTGCGTCTCTTAGCCAGACCAGCCACAGTTTTCCTTCCCCTACCCGGGCTACTGTCCAGACGTCCCAGGCAGGCTTTTGGCACAGACACAGGCACGCCGAGCTATCAACTTTCAACATAATCATGAATTGTTACTGTAATTGAAGGGCCCATTCCTACTGTGAGCTGCAGTAAAGGCCTCTCCACCAGGAAGATTAGCTCATATTTACCCAGTTCACTGACAGCTACATCACTTGAATGATGCTCAGCATCTCCACTGAAGAAGGTTATGTGCAAATCAAAGGAGCCATTTACAAAGCACTTACAAAACGGTTCCAAGAGATTGTTATAAATCTTCTGTCTCTTGCCTAGACAGAGCTGTGCTGGAGATGATTCAGCTCGGTTTGATAGAAATGGCTGTCAAGATCACAGCCAAACTGGCTGTTAAAAACTGCTTTTGGCGAGCTCCATTCCCTGTCACTGAACTCATCTCCCAGAGACAGTGCTGCTACCCTTTGCTAGGAAAACCCCTTGTTCCTAGCCCACCACTAAATCTCTGGCCTGGAAGTCGACTGCGCTGAGGGAGTGGGAGACCATTTTTCCAGGTCGCTGCGCCACGTCCTCTCTCCTGCTCCCATCCCAGCCCCTCCAGCTGCCCCTGGCCCCTGCAAGAGCTGCTCTTCTCCTGGCAGTGCCCTTTGTATCCGGGTGAGCAGAGGGAACACCCCTTCAGGCAATATGAAAAAAAAAGTGGTCAAGCCTGCACATTGTGAAAAAAAGATATTTTCTGGTGTTACCAGTGCTGACATCAAGTAATGTGTCCTCTTATAAAGTATTTGGTCTTTTTTTTTTACCTTTGTTTGGTGATGTGTTTTATCCCCTGGACCCTGTCTTACCTCAAGAAATTGTTCCTCAGTAATTCTCCCAAGAATCACCAATGTCATTCACACAAGACCTTCCAGAGGTCTGGAATAAGCCTCAAATGCAGTCAATGCCTGTTTCGTCATGAGCCCAGTAATTCGTGGATGTGGTTCCTCCTTGGTTCCCTTCATTCCTTCCTCGCCACTCCAGCGTACGGTTGCAATCTGATCACTTTGCATGCGTGCTGCACAGACGTGCTGCCAATGATTGTGAACGGGGCCCTGGGGAGGATGGAGATCACAGACCCACAGGATGCACCGTCACCAAGCAGGCTCACACACGGGCCAAGAGCTCTGGCAGCGTAATAAATGGCTGAGGCAGTCAAACTATGGGGGACCGTGTAGACACCGATGAAAAACGATCTGCAAAATTTGTGTTCAGCATATGTCTAGGAGCACTCCTGTCCTTCTGCAGTGTTAGAAGCCAGCCCTCCATGTTCAGACATAGGGGGACCGAGGACGGGATGTTTCTGACGGTGCAATGTCAGACCCACGTCACCCACGTTTGATATTTACTGTGGCTGCTCTCAAAAACACATCTGTTATTTGAGTACGTTCCATTCAAGCAGCTTCCTGAAAATTAAAATGCCCACACAGACTTTTCAGCTTACCCTGGCAAACCCCTCCTTGCACGGAGAGGCTGCACTCCGTGTCTGTGCGTGCCTGTCTGTGCCTCTCCGGTGCAAATGCCTCCCCCCGGCTCTGACCCCGCGGTTTAGCCGCAGCAGCACCAGGCAATCTCTTCACAAAGCAGCAGGGCTTAAGTGTTCCCGTGGACAGCTGATGAATTTTGGGGGTACTGCAATGGGAAAAATGCCCGTGTTTTGTAAAGAGCACAAAGAAGCCTTAAGGAATATCCTCGCAGGAATTTTTGCTGATGCTGTTTGTTTTGTTGCTTCCTAATTGGAAGGAGGCCTTGTTATCAGCGCTTGTGCCCAATTGCACAGACTGTTTACCTGCTGTGAGGGAGCCGCAGCGCTCTGTGTTTTAAGTCAGAGCTGCTAATACCATTATTTTGGGAAGACGCAGCCAACAAAAATATCAAAGCTGCCTGAGGTTGACATGATGGTACCTCCCCTCAGCTTTGGCCTGCAGCTATAAGCAGCTTTGTGGTTACTCAGGGAAAATCTCCTAGTTCTTGAGAGTTTAAACTTCCATTTAAGTGGATATAAAGGAGAACAGATTTATGCTATTAAGGGTTATTTCAAGAATGATGACGGTTTCAAGAGGAGAGTCATGTTCTTGCTTCCCAAGCCTTTCTAAGAACCTCTGCTTTAAACCCCAGGTGACCTTAACTGAAAAGCAGTTGCAAATGGCTTGGGAGACACCAGCCAGTACAGACCAGTACTGGTAACTGGGACTGACAAAAACAGGATTCTCTTTCTAGGTGTTCCCTGACCTCTTCAGTGGGTACAGTGAAGCCAGGAGCCCTCCGGCCTGAGACTGCGTGGAACACGGTCACAAAAAAGAAGTCCCTGCCCTGGAGGACAAGTGGATTTCAAGCCATGAGGTGATGAGGAACAAGGACCAGTCATTCACTGCATTTCCTTGGAACCACTCAGCTGTATTAGGAATGGCCCAGTATACAGAATGAAAGCAGCAGCTACTTTTTAATATAGAAAGACAGGGAAGAAGGAAGCTGATACTCTCAGCAACTGAAACTAAGAGAAACTGGAAACTCTCTTGTTTGAAGGGTATCTTCTTAGAAATTTTGTTTTATTTAAAATGAATGCAATCATCAGTCTCTTTTTTTAAAGGATTGTTCTCAATAAATTTATATTATTTTCCCCAAAGCATCCAGGAACATGCCTGTGTTTACAATTTCAATGCTTACACGTAAAATGGGAAATAGGTGTTTACTAATCTGTTACATTACACTTGCAGAGTGAGAGTTGTTTTTTTTTTTCATTTATCAGGCTGATTGCAGCCTTTTTTATTTAATGGAGTACATGTGTGTTGTCTACATCTGTGATGGCAAAGCCCCAAAATGGGATGCGAAACAGGGAAGCAGCTGGAATTCACCGAAGACCACCGCTTATTCACATGCTTCTGTCTGAAACAGGTGGATCTGGAGGGAGTTATTTTGAGCTTAAGCTAATGCTGACCTCAGCTGAAATAATTTGCCCTCTCACTCTTCCTCCGATACAGAGTCAAGAGGGAGTTGTCTGACTGCTGCGTGTGATTGTACACATCTGTCAACAGAACTGGAGATCTGAATGCAAAACACAGCGCTCGGGAACGCCGTGTGGGTTTCCGACACTCCCTGAAGGACACGAGGACCATAAACCAGTGAATGGATTACAACAAGGCATAAATAGAGCATTTTTATCTGTGACAGATTTAACCCTGCTCCAGCACTGCTTATGCTATTTAAAGGAAAATGGTCCGTATTTCAGACCAGCTCTCTGAATTTCGAGTGAGAAAATGAGTCATAAGCGTTTTTCCGTGCAAATAATTGTAAGCATTGTTTGGAAGTGGTTTGGCAGTGTAGTTTTGAAGGGGGCTGGCCATTACCTCTCACAGAGCACCCCTTCCTCATCAGCACAAGAACAGAAAAGGGACAACAGGCTCTCGCCCAACTTGCCACCCCAAGCAGGGAAAGGCTTGCTTTGCCGCCCCGGCTTGCCATTCGAAGCCTGCAGCACCGCAAGCCAGCCAAGCTGTAGGAGAGTTATGAGGAATAATGTCCCAAAGCCAAGAAGCAGGTGTGAGACATGCTTCTCGCTTGCACAGACATATGCTACAAAATGTTGCAACCTTTCCTGCATAATATCTTAATGTATAGTCATTAGGCGGGACAGAGTGGGGAGCGCACATATGGAAAATGTCTCTTCTTTAGAGACAGGAGCATGTACTTTCCCTTCGATGCTGGCACGTGCCAGGAAATACTGATACGCCGACTCCAAACAACGGATCTCAACCTGACAAGGAGACAGTCTTGAAGCAGGCAGGAATTTTACCAGGTTTTAGGCTAGAAATATTTCTTTCATGAATTATTCCCGCAAGCGGCACAGCTGGATTCTGGATGACTGCATCTGGATTTCAGTGCACTGGTAAGTCCTACAGGGGAAATAAATTGAAAGATGAAGACTGGCAGTTAAGGCTGTGCTAAGTTCAGGTAATGTGGGCATATGGCATTGGGTTAGCTCGCTCCTTTGGACAACCTCTGACGTACTCACAGCTTTTGAGTCAGGAAGAGAAATGTGCGTGTCAAATAGCTGGGCAAGGGGGTGTAGCTGAGAAGAATATTCATATCAATAAATTTGTTCATTCTAACACCTCTGAAGTGCTGGATTATTTCAGTTTCCCCTAAAACCCTGATGAACTCCAACAAAATCTAAGATATTGTAGATAGTTTAGCCAGCTGAGAAGCAATCACAGACACTGACTTGCCATGGGTAACAAACCCACAGAGTAGCTGGTGGCTGGGGTTTAAGGAACTGCTGTGTTGTATTACCAGGCAAGAACTGGTGGATTTCAGGCAGGACAAAATTATTCTGCCACTGAAAAGACTAATTGAAAGAACCATATTGGTAAAGGGCTGGTTATCTGCAGATTTTTGAAAGATTCAGGCATTAAGTGAGATTAAGAAATAGGTGTCTGTCAGCACTGAGATTAAATTAGGAAGTTTAAACTTTTAACTGAACTTCCCCCAAAAAATCCCCAATAATAAGTCCAGGCAACGTGGTCTGTGAAGTAACTTTTCATGGGAAGAGGGGAAGCGTCATTTCTTCGGACATTAAAAACTGCCAAAAACTAGGAAATGAGTTGCAGAAAATGGACATACATTGTCATAGTGACTAATCAGATAAACTGCATTGCAGAACAAGCATTTTTTCACCTCTTTCCCTATTCCTCTTTAACTGCAGAGACAGATCATATGGTATAAGAATCCAGTGATTTTGTAGAGTTGATCTTTTGACACAGACACATAAATATACCTCAGCAAATTCCTCTCTTTCTCTTGGCCATTGTAGCTTAGATTTTTAAACAGATCACACCATGCGCTGCTGTTCTGTTCCCAGCTGGGGAGATGATTGGTGACTTCCAGGTCAAATAAATTCAGCAGGGTCCGACAGCAAAAATAACACACTGACGCAAATCTGTGCGCACTTCTTCAGCTACCGTCGAGCCCGTGCTCAGGCTCAGTCCCGTTGCTTGTTCTGCTTTTTCCGGATGCTCTGTGTGCCCGCAGGGACAGAGACGTGGGCACTGGAGCCACGCAGCCTCCAGTTGTCACGTTTCTCCCCCTGTTTTCTTAGCCTTTCACTTCCACTGCTCAGAGCCTGGGCATGGGTCTTGGGCTTACCCTCAGCGGTGCCGAGAGAAGCAGAGAATATATTACCAAGGAAGCACACAGCTCTTCTACTCTCCCAGGGAGCCAGTGGAGACAGAGGTGTACGATTCCTTTCCTTTGCATGTTGCAGAGGAAGGACAAGTTTCAAAAGAGAGAGTTCTCCTCATGTCTAGTTATTAAAGATGAGGTTTGTGCAGCATGAGCTGTACCTTATGCATTTTCATGGTGGTGTTACTTAGATGTTACTGACTGCGAAGCTTTGATACCTAGTGGAATTCTGAAATTTCCACAATGAAATAGATAAACTTTGCCATAATTTTCTATAGTCCAAGCTACTTCCCAGAGTGTATCTTTAGCAAGTGACACCCCAGTGCCTTGTGGACAACGAATTTGCTGGAGAAGTTTGTGGATGATTTTGAAAACTGGAAGAATATGAGGGCACTGTTGTTGCTTTAAGGGCAGCTCCCAAGCAGGCAGTAAAGGAAGACACGTCATGAAGGACAGCCTCTCCCTGTCCCCTGCCACCCATCCAAAGTAAAGTACACTTGCGCATCTTTCCTCAGAAAGCCAGCCTATACCTTGTTTTCTGAGAGTCCATGCACTGAACTCATAACTCGCTGTTGGTTATAGTACCAGTGCATCTTTCCAGTCCCTGCCAGGGAGGAAAGGCTCGCTGGACTTGCCATAGTCTGTTAATGGCATGAAGCGTTTGATTGCTTCCAAGTGTGAGGGCATATTCGGTACAGCCAAGACAAGCTGCAAAATTCTTCTGCTTCTGCCATGACCTGTCACCACCTGCCTTCTAGCCAAGATGTAGTTTGGAAGATTCAGTGGGTAAACAGCATGTGGAACAAATTATATCTGGAAAGAGGAGAGAACTGAAGTTGCGCTGCATGCCTTGCTGGCTCTTGTGCAGGGAGCTTCTTGCTGGTCTCTGCAGCAGCTGGTGGACAAGCACTTTTACTGATATTACCCTGTGCTTTGTTTTTATCTCCCAACTGTACCTGCTAGTAAGCAAGTGACGATTTTAGCAAGCATGGCATGAAATCAAGTTTTGCACGGAGAATAAAAATTCACCTCTCAGAAGGAAAACTGCAAGCCCGTGCCAAGCTTCCTTTTGTTTGTTTTCTGTTTGTTGCCATGTGGTTACGTGTAACCTGTGTATGCAGCATGGTTACAGGCAATGCAGTAGGGATCAAATTGTTTTCAGTTGTATGGGTGGAATTAATATGACTTACACTCATATATTTAAGTAAATTAAAGTATTCAGTAAATTATCTACCCATGTTATAAATGACACAGTCTTTTAAAATCAAATCTCTTTTCCTCTGACTGATGATATTTCTTTCTTTTCTTTTATGAGTGTTGAGTGGGCTTTTTTTAGCTTGGACAGTTAAGACAGAGCTGTTTTCTTTCCTCCTTTTCTAGTCTCTGCATGCCAGAGCAAAGCGCTGGCTTTAATTTCAAACATTGTACAAGAGCATTTGAGCTTGGGATTAGAGCAACAGAATTTTAACTGACATAGTTTTGCTAGATGTTATACATTAAGATCATAGCCTAGTCTGTAAAATCCACTTTAAAAACCACTTGAACTATTTAAACTGCTCAGCAGTGACACTGTGATGGGAAAGAGGGCAAGAACAAACACAACTGTGTCTGATTTCCCTCGCCCCTCTGTGCAGGGAATCGCAGTCACGAAGTCTCCCGTCACCGCCCCACTATGGGGCAAGGCTTCCGTCCCTGCTCCAGGCGCAGCAGCCAGGGAAGGGGTCCCTGCCTTCCCCCTGTGCCCTGCTCAGCTGCCAGGAGCACTGCCAAGGCTGTCGGGGACCAAGCGGATCCCGGGGTAGGTGGGAGGGATGGAGGAGGGATGGAGGACCTGTGTAGGCGAGGATGGGGGCTCGGAGGGAAGCACCGAGCTCCATGTAGCACGTCGCTCAGGAGGACAAGGCTGGTGGGCAGCCGGAGCAGCCCTGGCTCTGCACCCAAAGTGCTGCGTGTGGGGCTCGAGGGAGTCACGCCTGGGTGCAGGAGGAAGGAAGGGGAGTGGGCTTGTCTCCACCACCGCGCAGGCACTGTGCCTCCTCCTTCACATTTTCTGCATGGCTACTTGGGGTCAAATCCTGACGGGCAGCCATGTTTTTCCACAGAGCTGGGATGGGAGCTTGGCCCTCTGTGCTTAGCTATGGGTTCCCCCCTCCGTGCGCTTTCCCTGTCCCCACCAAGCGCTCATTTACAAGGAAAGTCAATTAAGTTTCTCAGGAAAGCTGAAGATGCTCAGCTAAGATGAAAAGCTGGTCTTCCTTGAGATTCAGATTCTTCCTTGCCCAGTTAGGATCGCAGCGGGAGAATGACTTACCCAGCCATGCTCAGTGGTAGGTCTGCAATTGTTCCTTCACCTCCCTCTACCTCCAGGACCACGCGACCAGCTAACATCAGATCCCTGGGGAAAACTTGTTCTGTGCAGCTTTGTCCTTTTAACCTTTTAATGCTCTTCCAGTTTAAGCTGTTTGTGACAAGACCCAGGCTTGAATTGCTGAACGCAGATGTCACAAATTGCTTTTCAATATGCTCTGATGATGCCTGGAGCTGCTGACAAGACCTGAAAGGGTAAGTTTTAAAGGGAGGTTTTAGTATGGACAAGATTTAAACTGCTTTCTCCTAGTTCAGCATCTGGTCCCCCATGAGCGATGAACTGACCAGTACAAAGGGAAAACGAAAGCGCTTTCCCAAACAATGGGCTCATGGCCTGTGAAACTCTTTGCCAAAAGATGGAAGTAAATGTTATAAAGAAACAGAGAATACTGAAGAAGGTGGGAAGCCTCCTTCCACAGCAATTTTCAAAGACAGATGAAGAGGAAACGTGGAGCAGGGCAGTTTCTAATTGCCTTCCATGGGACTACTGTTGTATTCCTCCTAAGCAGTACAAGGAGGCAACTGCCAGGTATGGGGATCTGGGCAAGATGGATGCTCCTTCCAGTTGGTTATCACAATTCCTGTCTCCTGAGGGACATTTGATGGCTCAACCAGGAGAGAGACAGCCTTCAGAATGCCACCTGGAAAAGGCACTGCTCCTGCAGTGCTACCGCCACCAAAACCAGCAAACCAAAAACAGGTTTAGGAAAAAAATGTGCCTCTTTGGTGCTCACCACCAGACTGGCAGAGAACCGAATGGAAAAATCCTCCCTCCAGCACTGCAACACATTCCTCGCAAGCACTGCTGCAAAAAATCTCCATCAAATCCTCTGGGCTTTAACGCAATGAAGACATGTGCCAAAAATGCTTGGGGGCAATTACATCTTTATTTGTTTATTATCTTCTCTATAAGTGTGTTCATCCGGGTGTTAATGGCCATGATTGGATGTTCAGGTTGTATTCCCCTTTTAATTACGGGAATGTCTGAATCTTATTTTGCAAAGAATGTTTTTCTTTCTTCCCCTGCAATCCTCCTCCTTTCGCCTTAATTTCTGGAGATTCTTGGGGTGACCTCTCTGCAGTTGGTGACTGGAAGATCCTATTGTGCTAATTACATTTGATCTTTAGTTTTTATATTAGTATTGATACTTGACACAAATCTGCTAGGCATGATTCTAGTGCAGGTGTCTAGTTATTTGCCATTTTTTTCCCAAAATGCACCAATCTTGCTGATTCCCTCACCATCAATTGCAGACCAGTCCAGACTGGGAACACCTTGGTGGCAGGGCTGGGTGAGAAAGCTTAAATTTTTCCCCGTCGGCTGCTTCTGGTTCGCTGAGGCTGTATCTGTGCCACCAGTCCCCAGCTTGTCCTAAACACGATGGAGAAGAGGAGATGGAGGATGCATCCACCAGCCTGCCACCTCCCAGTGTTGACATGGCCTCTGCCAGCTTGGGAGAAACAGCATCACAACACTTGTACAAGACAAGAATTTGGAGCCTGATGGAGGGATTATATTTAAGAATTTTTGGTCATGCAGATCTAGGAGTGGCAGAGGGACACAGCGTTATACATCTGTCCATGCCCAGCAGAAAGAGGTAAAACTTCTCTGCAGTCACAAATTCCCCAAGCCACCAGAGGGAAGACTTGGCTGTTTACGCGCTTGGTTTTGGAAAGGAGACCCAGCCCACGCTGTACTCTACCTCTGGGGCAGCCGGGAGAGGGAGGGCACCCCGGCCCCTGCACCTCACACAGCAGCTCACAGCTGCATCCAGGCACCACCACCTCACTGGCACGAGTGAGGCAGGACTACTTGTCCCTGGTGGCGTCAGACCTCTAGCCACCACCTCAATGGCACAAGTGAGTCAGGTGTCCTTGTCCCTGGTGAAGGTGGACCTCAATCCACCACCTCACCAGCACGAGCAAGGCAGGTGTCCTTGTCCCTGGTGAAGAAGGACCTCTATCCATCACCTCAACGGCATGAGCGAGGCAAATCTCCTTGTCTCTGGTAAAGAAGGACTTCTATCCACCACCTCACTGGCACGGGCGAGGCAGGTATCCTTGTCCCTCGTGGAGCCAGATCTCTATCCACCGCCTCACCGGCATGAGTGAGGCAGGTCTCCTTGTCCCTGATGAAGAAGGACCTCTATCCTGATCGGATACATCTCTGTACCTACTTCCTGACTGCTGCTCACAGCCTGCATGTTTATTTATCTTTTAAATTCAAAATCTCGATGATAAACACCGGGTAGCACACAATACTGTGTTTACCATCGCTTCTCCTGTGAGCAGATTTCTTAATTGTCTCGAGTGATGACTGTATATTGCACTAACGTTCCCAGTCCCCAGGAGACCTCATGCTTGCCTGGCTTTCCTGCAGGGGTTTTCTCAGAGCAGATGGTTTTTCTCTCAGAGGCTGCGTTTTTTCTAGCAGGAAGAACTGTTATGGCCCAGCGGCTGAGTGGTCCCCAAGGCAGGTGTGGGACCATCTCTGGAAAGAGCCTTCTGGCAGGAGCAGGGACAGATCATAGCTGGGCTGCTGCCTACCGAGCGAGCCAAGGCCCACAGGACAGAAACACAGCACTGCAGGCTGGGCACAACCCGTTCCTGCAACAGCACATCTGAACCTTCAGCTAATTTTAAACGTTATTTAGTGATAACAAAAAAAGTCGATTAGTTCTCGCTTGGTCTGACCACTTTGCCTTCCTGTCTCTCACAACAGCGCTAACTAATCAGGCAATTTTTGTGTATGATGATGAACAACTCTTTCCTGTAACGACTTTCTGCGCTCCTGGTACACTTTGTTACATCAGACAGCACTTTGAGAGACGATTATCCCCACTCTGCAAATGAAGAAGATGAGATACAGAAAAGTTACCTGACCAGGTCAGTCAAGATCCAGTCGTGTTCACAGAAATACGTAAGAAAGGCCAGAAAATCCAGACAGCTGTACAAAATCGCTCATCCTTTTTTTACTGTGCAAACACTAGTTTGTTCCCTGGCACACTGCACTGGATAGGGACGATTATTAATGCTAAGGTTCATCTGCTCTCCTTAACTGTTCCTTATAAAGCAAGCACTAACAGACATCCACGAGTCTTGAGCAGGCACTGTGCAAATAATTATTTAACTTGTTACCAAGGGTTATGGTCGTTTGGGCACATACATGTTTGTGCATCTGACATGAACTCTGCATATGGAAACTGCTTTGTGAACACACAAANCAGCTGCTTTTGAAGTGTCATATTTTAAGGCATNTTTTTAAGAAGCAAATGTCAAAGAAAAGCCCCCTCAAGCCCCTAAAAAANTCGANTGCACATATTTTGACTAATCTCTTGCCAAAGTTTGGTTTTAATTGGCATTTTTACATTTAATTACCATATATAAGTGCAGAAATGCAAGTCAAACCACAAAAATCTCCCTATTTTATTTCACACTCACAATAAGTTACAGCAAAATTGTCAAAAGCATGGGATTTTTTAACTAGCTTGGAAACCCTTTTTCTTGATCAGGGACAGTTACAGTTTCTGCATCAAGGCCAGTCTGCAATAAAGCCATTTCTCCAAGATCCTCCTATTCTTACACTAGGGGAAGAACTCAGTGAGATGCTGTTTCTCAAAAATAGTAACAACATGTGCCCAGTAAAGCAGCAGGGGTTAACCATGACAGCTTCCAGTGAAAAGGTTTGACTTCTATGTGGCGAAGCATTTCCACCTATGTTTTGGAGACAAAGGTTTGGGGACGAGCTCAACCTCTGAGTTCCACAAACTCCAAAATTGAAACGCCTTTGGATGCTGACCATTACGATGCTTCTGGGACCCCTTCCAGGAGTGCCAAATGCACCTCGCCCTTGCTGGCACATGGGAATTAGGGACACTTTCTGAAGGCTGGGCTGTCAGCATCTCAAAAATCAGTTGCCTGCTAATGAGTTGCCACCTCTCATGAACTGACTGTGAATTTTTTAAGTCCTTTCAATTATGAAGCTGTTGCCCACCTGATCCTGTCACTGCCTCCAATATGCCTTTCCACTAACTTTAATGGTCTTTGGAGTGGCCCGAGGGAGTGAGTTCTGGACCTTGATACAAACCTGCCCTCAGGGATGGAGAGACACAGCCAGTCTGTGAGCACATTAGAGCTTTAACACGTCAGTGGCCTGAAGGAAAATCTTGCTGTGGAAGACTCCATCCCATGGCTCTGTGGTAGAGGGTGTACAAAGCGGAGGGCCGTGCAATGCTGACACGGGTCAAACCGATGTCCTGAGAAACCACAAAGTGAGAAATTGTGAGCTAAGGGCTTTAAAGAAGTGATGACAGACAGTAACCTAAATCCACCCAAGAGCAGCCACCAAAGATGCTGCGAAGTGGCTTCTCTCCCACTCCTCCATGGTTCCCCACCCTTTCTCTTCCGTGGCAGATTGAAAGGCTCATGCAAACTTGGGCTTTGAACTGGTTGTGATGAGCGGTGCTTGGCAGCCACTCACAGTTACCCCGTCAGAAGGAGGAAACCCCACGGTTAGAGATAGCCGTGGCTGTAAGCAGGGTGGAGGGTGGATGGGAAGGTAGTGGCCTTGGTGGCATGCTTGCCTCAGAGCCGTGGCTCAGCCTCCCACCTGAGATGCGGAGATAAAAATAGGTATATTTTCATCAGGGCCTCGCCAGCAGTGGACTAAAACCTTCTCCAAGCATAAGTGCATTTATTTTTTTCCCCAAGGCTTTAAACATTTGGTTATTGTCATGTTATGGTGCAAAAGCAGAAGTGTAGTCCTCTGGCAACAGGACAGAAACATTGTGGGTGACAGAAAAGAAGGCTTGCCTGCTCCATCCTCCCCATCCTTTCTGGACAGATGACCGTGTCTAAACCTGTTTCAGTTTTACCATGCACACAGGAGACGGGGCCAAGGCACCGCTGACAAAAAGCACCGCACATAGTCTGAGAAGAAGGAATTTCTTCTCTTGCTCTGCAGCTTCCTGGCTGAGATTGGTGCAAAAGAGGTTTGAGTCACGGGGTCTGGCAGAGGTTGCAGCTCTTTCCCCTCGCTCCTGCAGTGCCGTTGATCCCCAGCACGCAATGCAGCACCCCTAAAGGGCGAGCAGACCCATCCCAGGGTGGGGACCCTCCAAGGAGTTGCCTGCAGCCTCCCTGTCCAGCCTTCCTTGGCCAGCCGTGATTCAACGTGACATCTCGACGTTGCCACAAGACAACTTTCATCCATAATCTTGTGATAGCTGATGATTTAATGAGAGCATAGCTGTGGAAACAAACGGTTACCTGAATGGTTGAGGGCTGTTTTTTCACTTCTTTTCTTTTCAACACATTTCTGTTTTTCACAGAAAAAAAACCCTGATGTTGAAAAGAATGCAACCTTTCATTTTGTTCTGTGCGTTGTTAAGCCAGCCTGATTCTTTTGGGGAGAGAAAAGACTGGATGTCAAGGTGGTTGTAGGGTCAGGAGGAATTCAGCTACAGTAAAAGACCCCTCAGGCTTCTGGGGAGAACGTCAGGAATTTTGAGAAACAAGCTCATCTCTCCTTAACTGCCTTCACACACTGGTTTTATTTATGCTACGGCTATGTTTGTTGATGCATTGGCTATCCTATCTGGCCAACTGCTTAATCTCAACCTATCAAATGTGGGTTTGTGGGGATGTAGAAGCAGATGGATACCATTGTTCCAGTAAATCTTTTTTACAGTGTTTCTCTTTGTTTATCGTGTGAAGGAAGGGACTCTGAAGGAATCCAGAAAGCCAGAGATTTCAAAGATTTTGTAGAATATTCATGGAACAGACTGACTACAAATTTGACTGAAGCTGGTGGGTTACCCACCATAGCTCCCACAGCAGCTTATCTGGGGAGGTGCACCATGGATGAGGTTTGTGCTGTGAGATGCTGGACGTCTGTGTTGCATCAGGAGAGGGGAAGAAGAACAAGCACAGTGCAGAAAGGTAGACCAGACCATCTGCTCTGTTTTATTGAGACCTTTGTCATTAGATCAAAACCAGTTTGCTTATATGCGATTTGTTTTTACCTCTAATCTTTTTTAGAGTCTGGCTGGTGACACTCACTGCCCTGCATCCACTATCCATGTCTTTGAGATCTATGCAAAAAAGACATCACTGAACAGATAAAGATATATAGACAGACAAATGAGAGATGACTGCATTTGCTTTAGTGTCTCTTTTTCACTCTTCAGACTTTTTAAAAAGGGATTTTAAAAAACAAAGGTAGTAAATCAAGCTCTGCAGGTGAACTGAAATCTTGCAGTGGAAGCTACCGGCATCAGTCTTAGCTCAGACAAAGTGCCCTGTAACAACTCCCAGAGCAGCCAGAGAAAACAAGAGCTGGAATACTCCCCGCTTTGTACCCAGGTTCACTCCAGATCCATGACTCCAGCTCCTCAGCCACTGGTGTAGTGTGCCTCTGGGACCAGCAGCACAGGAGGTGGCATTGTCCTGTACCTTGTCCTGGCTGTAACAGCCAAGAACCTGAAGTACAAAACCAAGAAATCTTGTGGCTTGGAAATCCCAGTTCTAGAAGATAAACACATTTTCTGGAGGGGGGGCATATGATTCTAATTCCAGTTAGGATATGTACAGGGAGTGAACATATCTCTCTCCATACAAAAGCTGAAGTCAGTATGGCCAAAGCTAAAGGCATTGGTCTTCTCACCTAGAGGCAGTAGCAGTCCGTGGACACACTGGGATGTCTCCAGCTAACCCCACGCGGACTGGCACATCCGTGATGCAGACAGCTACGGGGCTGGGTCCCAAAAGCAGGGTGAGCTGTTGGGAGCTCCTCTGGTCTGCAGCAACATGAGCACCTTTGCAGGACACTGGCCACCCGTGCTGCAGAGCATGCCCTGTTCCAGCACATCCCAGCCACCCATGAGACCCGAGAAGTTCCCTGTGGCTGCACAGGCCATGCCTGCCGTGGGTGGTGGGCTGATGGAAGGCTGCAGGACTCAGAATCATGAAGAGCATTTACACAGCCACAACAATGTGCATTGTTGGGTCTTTTAGGTGGCAATGTGTGTTGGGTCTTTGAGGTGGCAATGTGTGTTGTTGGGTCTTTGAGGTGGCAACATGTGGTGTTGGGTCTTTTAGGTGGCAATGCGTCTTGTTGGGTCTTTTACGTGGCAATGTGTGTGTTGAGTCTTTTAGGTGGCCATGTGTGGTGCTGGGTCTTTTTCAAAATGGCAGGTGCTGTTCAGAGGCCAAACACTGTTTCTAAGTGAGTTTTCTGCTCATAAGA